>Ga0070738_10000974_pt1 | contig 68212 bp, 60 predicted proteins | sample Coa_R2_2_FD_66446 | JGI IMG/M metagenome (GOLD analysis project Ga0070738, IMG submission 66446) | Surface soil microbial communities from Centralia Pennsylvania, which are recovering from an underground coalmine fire - Coalmine... | ecosystem: Environmental > Terrestrial > Soil > Unclassified ... | reverse complement strand
ATCTCGAGCACTACGAGTTCCGGCTGGTGCGCGAGGCGCTGATGGAGCGCGAGGTGCTGCTCGCCAAGGCGCCGCACATCTCCTGGCCGCTTCGCTTCGTGCTGCCGCACGAGCCGCACCTGCGGCCGCGCTGGATGCTGCGGATCGGCCTGTTCCTGTACGACCATCTCGACTGGCACATGACGCTGCCGAAGTCCGAGGCTGTCGACCTGCAGCACTCCAAGTGGGGCAAGGGCCTCAAGCCCGGCTTCGAGAAGGGCTTCGTCTACTCCGACGCCTGGGTCGACGACGCGCGACTCGTGATCGAGAACGTGAAGGCGGCGCGCGACATGGGCGCCGCCATCTACGCCCGCCATCGCTGCGTGGCGGCGCATCGCAGCGGCGACGGCAAGCTGTGGGAGATCGAGCTGCAGGCGCCCGACGGCAAGAGCGTCCGGCTCGCCGCGCGCGGGTTGGTGAATGCGTGCGGGCCCTGGGTGAAGCACTTCCTCGACGAGCAGACACATATCAAGACGCCGAAGCGGGTGCGGCTGATCAAGGGCAGCCACATCATCGTGCCGCGCCTGCATGACGGCGATCACGCCTTCATCCTGCAGAACAAGGACAATCGCATCGTCTTCGTCATTCCCTACGAGCGCGTGTTCTCGCTGATCGGCACCACCGACATTCCGGTCGACAGGAGCGAGGATGCGGTCTGCAGCCCGGAAGAGATCGCCTATCTCTGCGAGCTCGCGAGCCACTACATGGCCAAGCCGGTGCGACCGCAGGACGTCGTGTGGACCTACTCCGGCGTGCGGCCCCTGTTCGACGACGGCGACGACGATCCGTCAGCCGTCACGCGCGACTACCATCTCGAGGTCGATGCGCCCAACGGCGCTGCGCCGATACTCTCGGTGTTCGGCGGCAAGATCACGACCTACCGTCGGCTCGCCGAGCATGCGTTGGAGGATCTGCGCAAGTTCTACCCCGGCATGGCCGGCGCCTGGACGGCCGGCAAACCCTTGCCTGATGGCGAGCTCGCCGATGCCCCGACCTTCGAGGCCGCATTCGAGCGTTTCGCGGCCAGCGCCGCCACCGTTCATCCACAACTTCCCAAAGAATTAGTGTGGATTCTGGCTCGCCGGCACGGGACGGGTCTGGACGACCTGCTCGACGGCGTCCGCAGCGTGGCCGACCTCGGCCGGCACTTTGGCGGCCACCTCTATGAGGCCGAGGTGCGCTACCTGGTGCGCGCGGAATGGGCGGTCGAGCCCGACGACGTGCTGTGGCGGCGCACCAAGGAAGGCCTGCACATGACGTCTGCAGAGCGGTCTGCCTTTGCGCAGTGGATGCAGGGCCTGCGACCGACCGTCTGAGGCAAAGGCTTAAAGAAAACTGACGAGCTCCGGGCACGTTTGCGGAGATGAGCCCGTACTTGGGTTGGGGAGAGACATTCAGGCCCCCGGCCCCCTCAAGGAGCTCATTGTATGCGTGTTCGCCCGCTCTTTCTGGCTGTTCCGACCGCCCTTGTGGCGGTCGCCGGCCTCGCCTGGCTGACCTCGGCCACCGCCTCTAACGGTGGGTTCGACGGAGCGCCGCAGATCGCCCAGGCAAACCCGCCAGCCGCCACGCCCCCGGCGGCTGGCGGTCCGGAACACGGTCCGGGTCCCGACCGGATGATGCCCAAGTTCTCGCCGAGGTCGTTCTGCGAGGAGCGCATCGCGCGCCGCGTCGGCGCCCGGGCCTATCTCAAGGAGAAGCTCGACCTCAAGCCAGACCAAATGTCCGCTTGGGATGCTTTCCAGAAGGCGGCGGATGCCGCCAGCGCCAAGGAGAAGGCCAAGTGCGCGGCGCTGCCGACGGAGATGCCGAAGACTCCGCCGAGCTTTGCCGACCGTCTGAACCGGCGGGACGAGAGGATGAAGTCCCGGCTGGAGAGCATCGAAGCGGTCAAGCCGACCCTGCTCGCCCTGTACGACAAGCTGACGCCTGAACAGAAGGAGGTCCTCGACCGCCCGATGATGGGCCGGCACCACGGCGGTCCAGGCAGGCACTGGCGGCGTGGCTGATAAGCGCAGGGCGCATCGTCTCGACCAGCGCGGTATTTAGTAGAGTTAGCGGAATAGTGCGGCCCGGGTTGTAAATCACCCCGGGCCGCGACTGTGCGCCAAGTCACACTCAAGGTGAAAGGAGCGGAGCCATAGAGAAGTCTGTCGCACGACTGACGGCAGTGAATACTTCGACCCCCAAGAAGAAAGTCTGAGTAAATGAGATACGATCTAGTCGTTGCCACTCATCACAAGACCGGAACGGTCTGGATGGACGGCGTGTTCAAGGCGCTAGCCGGCGATCTCGGCGCCCGATACATCAATTTCCGAGCAGAGTACGAAGGGTTGCAAGGGCTGCTCAGCAGCCCTTTTGTGCTTTTCTGCTATGATTCAGATCTTGGTGAATATGCCCACCTTCTTGATCGCGAAAACGTGAGGATCCTCCATCTCATTCGCGATCCGCGTGACGTCGTGATCTCGGCCATGCACTACCACAAGGCCTCGCGCGAGACGTGGCTGCACGAGCCGATCCCAGGCTACGACAACCTCACCTACCAGCGCGCGCTGCGCAACCTGCCGACCCGCTTCGCGCAGTATGTCTTCGAAATGGACAACTCCAGCGCGAGCACCCTGCGCGACATGGCGGCCTGGCGCTACGATCGCTCCAACTGCTTCGAGGCCCGCTACGAGGACCTGCGGCAGGATGACGAGCTCGTCTACTGGCGACGCATCATGACGTTCCTCGGCCTCGACTCGGCCGAGCAGATGATGGGCGCCCGCCGGTTCTGGCAGAACAGCCTGTTCGGCGGCCTGCCGCGGCTCGGCAACAAGCACGTCCGCTCGGGCGCCGTCGCCCAGTGGCGGCGCGAGTTCACGCCCGCCCTCGCCCAGGTCTTCCTCCAGCGCTTCCCCGGCGTGCTGCAGACACTCGGCTACGAGACCAGCGACGACTGGGTGCTGGATCTGGAGGACGGTCCGGTGGCCGGCATGCTGTCGGACTTCCGGCAGATCGCGGTCCAGCGCTGGGAGAGCTTCGCCGGCGTCGGCCGAAGTCCGCTGAAGTTCTGATGGCTCGTCGATCCTTCCAGCTCTCGCCGCATCTGCAGGCGCTGGAGGACGAGGGGGTCTACGTGTTGCGCGAGGCCGCCGCGGAATTCCGTGCGCCGGTCATGCTGTACTCCGGCGGCAAGGATTCGAGCGTGCTGCTCCACCTTGCCCGCAAGGCGTTCTATCCGGCGCGCCCGCCGTTCCCGTTCCTCCACATCGCCACCGGCTGGGACTTCCAGGAGCTGCTGATGCACCGCGACCGCACGGCCGCGGCGCACCGGCTCGACCTGCTGGTGCACGGCAACGATGAGGCGGCGCATGCCGGCGTCAATCCGTTCACCACCGAGACCGGCGAATACACGCGGCTGATGCTGACCGAGGCGCTGCGCCAGGCGCTCGACCGCTACGGCTTCGACGTGGCGATCGGCGGCGGCCGGCGCGACGAGGAGAAATCGCGCGCCAAGGAGCGCGTCTTCTCCCGGCGCGCGCTGGGCCACGTCTGGAATCCGCGCGACCAGCAGCCCGAGCTGTGGCGCAACTACAACCTGCGGCTCGCGCCGGGCGAGACGATGCGCGCCTTCCCGCTGTCGAACTGGACCGAGGCCGACGTGTGGGCCTACATCCAGGCCGAATCCATTTCGATCGCGCCGCTCTACTTTGCGGCCGACCGGCAGGTGCTGCGCCGCGGCGATGCGTGGATCGCGGTTGACGACCAGCGCCTACACCTGCACGCCAACGAGACGGTGGAGACCCGCCGCGTCCGCTTCCGGACCCTCGGCTGCTGGCCTCTCACCGGGGCTGTCGAATCGGAGGCCGGGGACATCGCGGCGGTGATCGACGAGCTGCGGGCCGCGCGGGTGTCGGAGCGCATCGGCCGGCTGGTCGATGGCGCGCGGCACGATTCGATGGAGCGCAAGAAGCGCGAGGGCTATTTCTGAGATGGACGTGGGGGAACAGAGAACGGCGCTGCGCTTCCTGGCGTGCGGCTCGGTCGACGACGGCAAGTCGACGCTGATCGGCCGCCTGATCGCCGATTCCGCCGGCCTGCTCGACGATCAGCTTGCCGCCTTGCGCGAGGATTCGCGACGCTTCGGCACCACCGGCGACAAGGTCGACTACGCGCTGCTGCTCGACGGGCTGGAAGCCGAGCGCGAGCAGGGCATCACCATCGACGTCGCCCATCGCTTCTTCGCGAGCCCGCGACGCGCCTTCGTCGTTGCCGACACGCCGGGCCACCAGCAGTTCACGCGCAACATGGCGACAGGCGCCTCCAACGTCGATCTCGCCGTGCTGCTGGTCGATGCCCGCAACGGGCTGGTCGAGCAGACCCGCCGCCATGCCGCGATCGTCCAGCTGCTCGGCATTCGCGACGTCGTGCTGGCCGTCAACAAGATGGATCTGGTCGATTTCTCGCAGCGCCGCTTCCGCGAGATCGAGCGCGCCTTCGAGGCTTTCGCCCAGCCGTGGAGCCTGCGCTCCCTGCTGGCGGTGCCGATCTCGGCGCGCGACGGCGACAATGTCGTGCGGCCGAGCAACCGCACGCCCTGGTACGACGGCGCGTCCCTGCTCGGTCATCTCGAGACGGTCGACGTCAACGGAACGGACGATTCGGCGCCGCTGCGCTTTCCCGTGCAGTGGGTGAACCGGCCGGACGCCACGTTCCGCGGCTTCGCCGGAACCGTCGTGTCGGGAAAGGTCAGGGTCGGCGATCCCGTTGCGGTCGCGGGCACCGGCCGGATGACCCACGTCGAGCGCATCGTCAGCTTCGACGGCGATCTCGCCGAGGCGGCCGCCGGCCGGGCCGTCACCCTCGCCCTCGGGGACGAGATCGACATCGCCCGCGGCGACCTGCTGGTCGATCCGCGCCGGCGACCGACCGTGACGCGCCAGTTCGCGGCCGACCTCGTGACCCTGCGCGAGGCGCCGGTGCGGGCGCACCAGTCCTTCCTGCTCAAGATCGGCACCACGACCGTGCCGGCATCGGTGACGCGCATCGTCGACCGGCTCGACCTCGAGACCTTGCGCCGTGCGGCCGGCGAAGAGCTGCCGTTCAATTCGATCGGCCGGGTGTGGATCGAGACGGCGGTGCCGGTGGCGTTCGACGCCTACACCGAGAACCGGGCGACCGGCGGCTTCATCCTGATCGACCGCGCGACGTTTCAGACGGCCGCAGCCGGGATGGCGGTCGAGAACCTCGCGGCGTCGACCAACGTCCATCCGCAGCGCGGCCAGGTGACGCCGGCGCGCCGCGCGGCGATGAAGGGCCAGAAGCCGCTGGTGCTGTGGCTGACCGGCCTGCCGGGCGCCGGCAAGTCGACCATCGCCGACCTGGTCGAGCGCAAGCTGGTCGAGCAGGGCCGCCAGACCATGCTGCTCGACGGCGACAACCTGCGCCAGGGCATCAACTCGGACCTGGGCTTCGACAGCGCCTCGCGGGCCGAGAACGTGCGGCGTGTCGGCGAGATCGCCAGGCTGATGACCGATGCCGGCCTGATCGTGATCGTGGCCCTGGTCTCGCCGTTCCGCGCCGACCGCCAGCGCGCGGCGTCGCTGCTGCCGGCCGGCAGCTTCGTCGAGATCTTCGTCGACACGCCGATGGAGGTCTGCCGCCAGCGCGACACCAAGGGCCTGCACGCCCTGGCCGACAAGGGCCGGCTGGCCAACCTGACGGGCCGCGACCAGCCCTATGAGCCGCCCGAGCAGCCGGCGCTGGTGCTCAAGACGACGGAGCTGAGCGCCGCCGAAGCCGCCGAGCGCGTGGTGGCGCTGGTGCTGGATCGAATCTGATCTTGCCGAAGCGCGGGCGTCCCGCCCGCTCAAGATTCATGAGGCGGGCGAGATGCCCGCGGTCCGGCAAGAATTACCAATCGCTCGCGCGCACCATCTTCATCAGGTCGTCGGCCATGGTGAGCGCGGTCAGCACGCCGGTCTTGGGATTGTCCGGCATCGACTTGCCCAGCCGCTCGAGCCGGAGCTCGCCCGAATCGCTGATTACCTCGAGGCGGCTCGCATTGGTGCCGGGCGGCAAGGTCGGATCGGCGACCAGCTCGATGGCGGTGCGATCGAGCCCCGCGCCGCACAGCGCCACGGTGACCGCGAGGTTGGCGTTCTTCGGATAGAGCCGGCCCGCATCGGCCGGCGTGCCCTGGAAGATGACCGTCGGCTCCTTGATCGAGGGCAGGTCGAAGTCGGTCTCGGCCGGCGTGCCGGTCCAGGCATGCGGCGGCTTGATCGAGGTGTATTTCACCCGCTCGAGCGTGCCGAGCCGCATCGCCAACAGCCCATCCAGGCCGGCGATCGCGCCCGACGGCAGGCGCAGCCGCGCCCCGCTCCTCGCAGCCGCATCGCGATGTCTCTTCCACAGCTTGGGATCGCCGTACGCGCCGGTGGCGATCACCATCAGGTCGAAGCCCTTCTCGAGGATGGTCTCGCCCCAGTCCCGCACCGCCTGCTGGCTGGCCGCCTCGACCACCACGTCGGGCTTGAGCTTGAGCAGGGACTTCAGGTCCTCGACCACCGTGACCTTCTTGCCCACCGCCTTCTGGGTGGCCTTGGCGCGGCCGCGCCGGACCAGGACGCCGACGATGTCGATCGGCGGCTTCTTCTCCTTGAACACGTCGAACAGCATCTGGCTGATGGCGCCGTAGCCGATCAGCGCGATCTTCAGCCGCTTGCCGTTCTTTTTTTTCTTCTTCTTCGCCATGCCATGCCCCGCGCAAATTCGAGGCGCGGACTATAGCGGGCCCGCGTGGCCCTTGCGACCACGGCCCTTGCGACCATGATGGGCCGCCGCTATAACCCCGCCGCCTGACGGAGTGTAGCTCAGCCTGGTAGAGCACTAGCTTCGGGAGCTAGGGGCCGGAGGTTCGAATCCTCTCACTCCGACCAATTCGGACAGCAACGGCGGACCTCGTGTCCGCCGTTTGTTTTTGCCGCACCCAACCTACTCCGAGCCGCCGCCCTCGGTGCGCTGGAACTGTTCGTTCCTCGAGCGCCAGATGTCGGGCTGCTCGCAGTGGTGGTTGTGCACGCCGAGGAAACGCGAGGCCGACTGCGCCTCCTGCACGACGTAGCCGTGCGACACGCCGAGCCTGGCCCACGCCATGCCCTCACGCACCAGCGCCTCGCCGAGGTCGACGCCGTCGGCCTTGCACACGGCGACCGTCCGGCCCAAGCGATCCTTGTCGCGCGGCTCGCAGACGACCGTCTTGCCCTCGACCAGCCGCGCCAGCGTCTGCTCGGCGAGTTGCCCTGCCGGCCAGCCGCCGCCGCAGGTCTGGGCCGAGGCCGGCGAGTCGATGCCCCACAGCGCATAGGTCATGCCGTCGACGGTGATGCTGCCCGCGCTCGGCACAGTGGCGGCGGAGGCCGACGGCGCGAGCGTCGCCGCGACCAGCAGAGACAACCGGATGTTCATTATTCAGCAGGAATGATCAGGAACTGCGGCCAAATCCGGGATACTCCGGGCTCTTGTCTGAACAGGCCTGGTCATCGGGCCAGCTCCGGTTTTTCGGCAGGCCGATCGGACCGAAGCCGCGGATGGGTGAAGATGTACACCACGATCGCAACGAAGATCAGAAGGTCCCATCAGTTCATGCGACATCGGACCGGAACGGTTGGCCCGTGCCCCGGGTGACGGCGCTTGCCGTGATAGCCCTCGATCGCGTTGTGCATCACTTGGCGATTGACCCAATCGTCAATCTGCCGGATTTCCTGGTCACGCGACAACAGGAAGTATCGCCGCGCGGCTTGCCCTCAGCCGCGGCGGGCGGAACTTCGGGTCCGCCCGCCGCGCTGTAACCCCTATTGCTCGACCAGCGAGAATCCGCCGATCAGCGGCTTTGCGTCGGATGCCGGCTTGCCGATCGGCACGATGGTGACGTGCGGCTCGTCACCGAGCTTGCCTTCGGCCCGCAGCCGGCGGGCCAGCTCCGTGACATCGAAGCTGAACCTGCGGCCTGCGCTGCTGCCGTGTGAAGCGCCCGCGTTGAAGAAATTGATAGTGCCAGCGAGATGGCGCTCAGCCACTTCCCGGCTTGCACCTTCGGGAAGCTCAAGGAAGACGCGATATATGATCCCGGGCTGGTGCTCGGTCTGCAGGTCGTTGACGACCAGATACAGCCTGCGCCCGCCCGCCAGCGCATCGACCCGCGAGGGAATGGCTTCCTCTACCCCCTCCTGCACGCGAAGTCGCACGCGGACCGGCTCCGCGCCGAGGGCGATGCCCCGTTGCGCCGGATCGCGCCGGCTCTGGGCCAGCATCTTCGGTTCGGCTTCCGCCATTTCGACATCCTCCGTACTGGCCGCCGCGGGCACGGGTTCGAGTCGAGCGTACCGATAGCCTCGCCGTGAAAGGTCGGCGAAGTCGGAAACCGTCCCCGTCGTGGAGCGACCGTCGGCGCCGACGAACTCGAAGCGCTGGTCGAGCCAGGTACGGTCGGTGGGATTGCCGCGGCCGGCCGCGTTCCAGCTCGCCCATAGCCGATCGATATTGCAATGATGGAGCCAGAAGATCGGATCGTTGGCGGCCCAAGGCACGACACCCATGCCGCGCTCCCGGTTCCCCACGCGCACATGCACCGTGCCGTGCAGGTTGTTGTCGAGCCCGGAGTTGAATCCCGGCCGGCTTCCGTTGTCGTCGTAGGTTGGCAATCCGAGCCAGATGTCGGCGCGAAGATCGCCTTCCGTCGCAATCGGACTTCCACGGCGGTTGGCGAAGTCGTTGCGATCCGGCCGGAACAGCGGCGAGCTGCGTTCGGTGAAACGGTCGGGCAGCGCCCGGAAATTCGTGTTGGAGTAGTTCCAGTAGGGCAGCATGAACGAATCGTCGCCCAGAACGGAGCGGCAGACCCGTTCGAAGAACTCCACATACATCCGGTGCCAGGGGAGGAAGAAGCGCTCGTTGGTCCCGGGGTGATGGGCCGAGCAGGTATCCCACACGCGTGACGCCAGGGCGCGGTTGTCGCTCGGCGTCGAGCCGTAGATCCGTTGCAGCTCCACGAGTTTCTGCGATCGGCCATCGGCTCCGGACCGGACCGCATGGATGTACCACTGAAAGATCCAGCCGGTGGGCGTTCCCTCCGAACGCGCCATCATTCGCCGCACTGCCTCCTCGTAGCGCAGCAGCATCTGCTGGCCGTCGCGCGTGTTGACGTCCGGGCGGATTCGTTGCGCCGGCGGAGGGGGTGGCGGTGGCGGTGGCGGCGGCGGGCTGGGCGCCGGGCGGAAGCACACATCGACCCGGCGGTTGCTCGGACCGTCGGCGGACACCGGATGGCGCTCGCCTTCCGATCGTTCGAACAGAAGGATCGTGTTGTCGGCCGCTCCGGGTCGCAGCGCGTTCAGCTCGGCGCGCAACGCCAAGGCCACGCTATGGGCCCGGCGTTGGCCAAGGGCCAGATTGTAGTCGTCCGGTCCTTCGGGACTGGCGTGGCCGGTCAACTCGATGCCGGTCGCTCCGCTGTCGACAATGCGTTGCGCCAGCTCGTGGATTGCCGACTTGTGTGCGGCGGTCAGAGTCGAGCTGTCGAAGCCGAAGCGATCCAGGGTGCGGCATTCGTCGCCGGCGGCCGTGGCGCCGCCGGATGGTGCGTCGACCAACGCATGGAGCGCCGCGAGCGTCGCCCGCCCGGCAATTCCATCGGCAACCAGGCCGCGCGTGGCTTGGAATTTGCGGACCGCGGCGCGGGTTGCCGGTCCGCCCTTGCCGTCGACGACCAGCCCGGCATTGATCGTGGTGTTGAGGGCCGACTGCAGCCAGCGCATGTCACTGGCATCGCTGCTCGCTTCGCCGGCCTCGACATCGCTCTCAGCACCGGCGCGCGCGCGCAGGACCATCGTGTCGCCAAGCAGATGTCCGTCGGGCCGGCTCAGCCTTCGCGCAAATCGCGCCCGGCCGCCATGGGGTGCCCTGCCCGCTTCGATGACGTGGACATAGAAGCCAGGCCAGCGTCCTTCGAGCGCCAGGCCTCGCGCAGCAGCATCAGCCTCGCGATAGAGGACTGGATGCACGATCAGAGCGGCATGGGCGAAGTCGCCGTCGCCGCGGCGCGCCAGGATATCGCCCGACCGCAGGTCGACGTCGAGCTGACGTCCCGGACGGCCGACGATCTCGAACTGGAAAGCGGCTGAATCGTTCCCGGACGCCGGACGGCGTCCGCTGAACTCGTCGAACAGGCGAGACAAGCTGAGGCCGGACTCCCACAGCGGCCCGGTATGCGGCAGGCAGGCTTCGAGGAAGCGCTCGGCAACCTCCCCGCCGCCGGCGACGAAGGCTTCCGCTGCGTCGACCGGATGCAACGCGCTGGCTTGCGCGCCGGTGGCGCGCGCTGTTTCGGCCACCATTTCACCGAGACCTGCAACCTCGCGCGCTGCCGCCGCGGCAATCTCGGCAGGTGAGTGGCAACACGGACACGTCTCATGCGACTTGGTCTGGCAATGCTCGCAGGTCTTGCAGGCTTCTCCGCAATCCATGGTCGCCTCCACTCCCGATGACGATGCTTCGCTTGCGGCTGGCTCTGCCGCAGTCACTGCCGGACGAGCCGCGGCCAAGGCCGGAGACTGCGCAGCGCCGGACCGGAGGGCCAGTGCCCGCTGTACCGCCGCCTCGATGTCGAGCATTCCGTATCCCTGCCGCTCGGCGTCTTCGGCCGGCGCCTCGATCGGCGCCAGCGTGTCGAGCAGGATCTGCTTCAGCCGCACGCTGTCGAGGGGGCCGGCCGCCTCGAAGATCAGCGCGACAGTTCCAGTGACATGGGGGGCCGCCATGCTGGTCCCGCTCATGCGGGTCAGCGGCGGCGTCGGCCCGTCCCGGCGATGCGAGCGCGCGGCCAGGATCCGTACTCCCGGGGCGAGCAGCAAAGGCCGCACGCGTCCGTCGCGCGTCGGCCCCGAACTGGAGAACGGTGCGATCCGCCTGTCCGGGTCGTGGTTGTCATAGGCGCCCACCGAGATCGTCTGCAGGGCGTTGCATATGCTGCCGGTCGTCGTGAGCGACACGGCGCGGTCGGCCGTAAAGACCGCCTGGCATTTGGCACAGCCGGGATCGCGCTCGAGCCAGGCGTGGTAACGCCCGTCCGACACGTCCAACCCCTCGAGGATCAGCTTCCAGGTGCCGCTCTCCGCCTCGGGGTACTGGAAAAGGTTGATGTGGTTGTCGCCGTTGTTGGGATCGCGAATGCGGTGGTACAGCGTCCCGCTGCGTCTTCCCTTCACGAAGACGGGCTTCTTGCTTCCGAGCGGTACCGAGACCCTTGCGCCATCCGGCGCGACCAGAGTCACGCCGAACACGTCATGGCCCGAGTACCAGACCTCGAGCTCGTTGGGCGTCGTGTCGCCGGGTTGGACGACGAAGGGCAATTCCGCGACCGCGCCGCCACGCAGTCGACCGCAAGTGTGCGTGTGCCTGGTGAAGTAGTTGCCGGTGCTCTGCACCACGCAGACACCGGGTCGTTCGCGCACCAGCCAGTCGAGGGCCTGCTCGATCAGGGACACCCCATCATGGGAACCCGCGCATCGGCCCATGCTCATGTTGATGACAATCGGGCGAGCGCCTGCCTCCTCGACGACGAAATGCAGGGCCTCGAGCAGATTGGTGGAATCGCCCAGCGCCGATTGCTCCCACCCCGGCGCCCCCAGATGCACGAAGATCAGCGACGCCTCGGGAGCAATGCCGACTGGGCCGCCGGCGCGCCCGTTGCCGGCGGCAATGCTCAAGACATGCGTGCCGTGCGCGCCCACGCCGGAGTCCGACAGTGAGGCGTCGTAGCCGAGAGCGGCGTAGGGATCGTCAGCGGCGATGGCGGCAGTCAACGCGGGTTCGCGGTGGATGCGCCCGTAGCCATAGCGATTGCCGTCGTGGGCAAGCGTCCGCTGGTCCCACAGCGCGATCAGCCGCGACTTGCCCGCCTCGTCGACGAGATCGGGATGGGCGAAGTCGCAGCCCCAGTCGATATGGGCGACTACCGTGCCACGGCCGGTCGGTGCGATGGAGGATGGGCGACGCAGGTCCGTCTCGAGCAGCTCCGTCTGCGCCGCCTCTACCGGGTCGATGATCGGCCCGTACTCCGCGGTGTACCAGCGCGGCGCCTTGAGGCTGATCACCGCCGGATCCTCCCAGATCGGGCGGATCGCGAGGCGCTGCACTCGCGCCGTGACGATGGGTCCGAGCTGCGCCACGATACGCAGACCGGTCGGCGGGCGTGCCGGATCGCGCAACTTCACCAGGACGGCGACTTCGTCGACGGCTTCACCCGTGTCGACCAGTTCCTCCAATGCCGGATCCATGCTGGTTCCCCGTCCCGGAGCGCCGCGCGCGACGGACGGGACGTCCGTCACGCGGTTTGCTTGCGCGTCAACGCTTGTGGCGCGCGTGGCCTGCTTCGTCGGCCGAGACGGGTCCGGGCAATCCGGCGCCTGCGTTGGGCGCCGCCGCTGGCGCCTGCGCCGGGGGCAGCGCCGCGACCGCCCCGTCGCCGGCGTGTGCGGCGGCGTTTGCGGCGGCCTCCTTCTGGGCAAGCACGTTGGTGATGACGAGCCCGTAGACGTTCGGGATCATCATCGAGACGAGCCCGAGCTTGTTGGCCTGCGATCCGGAGAGGCCGTCATTGACGGCCATTTGCCGGCCAATCAAAAGGTTGAATACAGGCGAGAGCATGTGCGACCTCCACTTCCCGGCTGACGATCACTTGCTCAGCGCAAAGAACATCGCGAGCATCATCGCGCTGTTGTTGTCGCCGAACATGCCACCGGACGACGAGCCGGTGTTGCCGGGCGACCCCATCATCCCGCTCATCAGCAGGATGGGCAGGAACTGGGTGAACTTGTCGCCGCTGTCCACGACGATGCTCGTATTGGCCGGGATGTTGGCGACGGGCGCGTTGGTGGTCACGGTCGACTGGCTGCTCAGCAACGGCAGCAGCATCGAGATCTGCGTCAGGTTGTTCATTTGCCCGGTCAGGTTCTGGCGGGCGGCGGCCTCCTTCTTGAGATCGGCGCGCAGCTTCGTCTGTTCGGTGTCGAGGGTGCGGACCCGCGTCTCGAGCGTCTTCACGCCGGTGGTCAGCGTGCCGATCTTCGCATCGAGCCGGTTTGCGGTCGCCGTCAACTCCGCGCGGGTCGCGAAACCGGGCTGCGCGCGTGGCGGAACATTGTTGCCCCGCCCGGGTGTGCGGATCGGTGCGCCAAAGCGCCTGGGCGCCGCCTCGTCGGCCTCGTCGGATTCGAGAGCGAACATCTCGTCGGATTCGTCGGATTCGTCGGCCTCAATGGTGCCGAAGGGAATCACAGCCATTGTCATCTCCTGTGCTTGGTTGCGGGCGTTGACTTCGACTGACTCTAGAAGGCTGCCGCCGCTCCCTCTCCGTCGGGAGACGAAGCGCCGACTTGGCGGACGAACAATCCGGGCTTGCCGCGGCCGCGGCAGGACCGGCACCTCGGATCCTCGCCCCAACATAGGCCGCAGGCGCCCACCGTCGCGGCGGCGTCGGCGATGCGCTCACGTGCTGCCTCGAGCTCGGCGGCGAGGCGGCGATTGGCGGCCGCAAGCCTTTCCATGCGCACCTCGGCCTGGGCGAGCGCATCGCGAAGTGCTGCGATCTCGGCCTGCGCTTCGGCCTGGACGTCGGGAGTCCCCGTCGCCTGCGCGGCAGCGGCCTGGCGCTGCATCGCCAGCATCTGCTGCAGCCAGGCCAAGCCGGGTTTCTGGCGCGCCAAGTCCGCCAGCAGTCCATCCATCATCTGGTTGTCGCTTGCCGGCGGCGCTTGCACGTCGGCGATCGGGGCGGAGGCGGACATCACGCAGCCTCCTCGTTCTCCCACCATTCCTGGGCGATCAGCGCGCGATCGGCCAAGGCGTGGGCCTGGGTGTACTCGGAGTCGCTCGCGGGCGCGGCCGCCGGGGCTGGGGCGGCCCAGCGCGGCGCGGTCAGCGCCAGCAGTGCCAGCAGTGCGTCGGTCCGTTGGTCGGAATCGGCGGGATCGACGGCGAGTTCGCCGCTTTCGCCGTAGAAGTAGGGCGGTAGGCCTTCGGCCGGAACAGCGACCGCTTCGCTCGCGGCCCGTTCGGACAGATTGCCGAGCGCCTTCAGGATCGACTGCACCGCCACCGGTTGGTTGCCGACCATCACGTTCGGCTTGCCAAACTGCCCCATCGCCGCCGAACTCAGGGCCTGCAGGGTCTCGGGCCGGGTCAGCAGGCCGATGAGGGCGTTGGCGCTGCCGCCGCGACCGAGGCTGCCGATTTGTGCGGCGATCGGCGCGACCTGGTTGATCGTGCCTGCAATCTTTCCGAGCGGTCCCGGAACGCCCGCGAGGCTGCCGAGTGCACCGGTTATCGACGCCCCGCCTCCCCCCGACAAAGCCCCGACTCCCACCTTCGCCAGGTTGGAGAGAGCACCGCCGCCGGTGAACGTGGAGGCGAGTTGGCTCACGCCACCGATCGCGCCACCGATGCCACGCAAGGTCGGATCCTTGGATTGCGAGAGGATACCGCCTGCGCCGCCTGCAGCTGCACCGACGATCGCGCCGATTGGACCGCCCACGCTCGCTCCGGTCAGCGCACCCTGCGCAATCGCTGGCAGGGCCTTCCCGACCGCGGGAGCGGCTTGTTGCACGAAGTGCCCTACCGCTCCCGCGGCGCTGTGCAGACCACGGCCGATATCGTCGAATAGTCCTTCGACGTCCTCCGCCGTGACGCCCGGACCGTAGATCTCGGCGACCAGCGCGTCGAGTTCCTGATCCGACAGTTCGTTGTACTCGGCCGCTAGGCTACGGCGCAGGTTGGGCAGGACCGTTCCTGAAATTGTCATGGGGGAATCCTTCATCCGCTTGACGAGGAGTCGGGTTTGCCGGAGCCCGCGAGATCATCGTCCCGCCGCAGCACGAGCAGAAAGCCACCTGATCCGGCAATGAACTCGAAAAGGCGAGCCACACTCGAGAAAGACGCGACATGAGCGCCTTGAACATCGCTGACCGTGCCGCGGAAGATCCAACCACGGCGCGGTGTCTCGCGCGTTTCGCGCCACATACGAACCACGAAAGTCCTTGCATCAGGCACCTGCTCGCTGAGCCGTCTAAGCCGGCCGGCGTCGAACCCGGCGAGGGAAGGCTTGGGGTGCTTGGCGTGGTTCTCATGCTGTTTCCGCGGCATCCGGGGGACCATTGGAAGGACGTCGTTCCAGCGCGTTACGTCATCGCGGCTTGCGGCATTATGGTCGGAGGCGTCACCGCTCGATCACCGCGCCGTCACCGGCCGGTCACCGGCAGATTTATTCGCAATTATTCGAGGATGTGACTCGGGTCGGCGCTGCCTGGAGACGCGCCATCGTATCGGACGGCGAGCATGCTATTCGTCGGATGGAGGTGCCAGTCGACCCGCCCCGCGCATCGGCAAATCGCGATCCGCTGGCAGCATTTCCCTGGCGCGCTGCAGGTGACCGCGGCACAAGCGGAGCAACCGCTCGGCCCGAGCAATGTGCTGCCGGGCGTCCAGCGGCTGCTTCGCTTCGCGCACCGCAATCCTGTTCGGTGCCGGACCACCGGTCAGATCGAGGAAAAGCTCCTTCGTTTCCTCCATCGGCTCGATGGCGAGCTCGGCAGCCAGCACGGCCCGGCAAAGCTTGTATTGCTCCACGACCTTTCCCCGATTGCCGGCCGCGGCATAAGCCTGCATCAAGAGGCGATGCACGTCCTCGCGCAGGGGCTCCTCTGCCACCAGGCGGCAGCCGGTGACGATGGCTCTTGGCCAGTCCCGGCGGGCCGCCCTGGCCAGCAGCAGCGAGTAAAGCCCGTCCAAGTACAGGTTGCGAAGCCTCTGGCGCTCGACCAGAGCCCATTCGCGGTCGATACCGATCAGATAGTCGCCGCGATAGAGCCGTATGCCGCGCTCGATGCGGGCGATCTCGAACTCGCTCAGCGACGCCGGCGCCTTCCGTACCAGTGGCTCGATCCGGCGTTCCAGAGCGATCGCGTCGACCCAACGCGTCGCTTGCCAGTTCATGGACAACGCCTCGTCCCGCGCCACGACGAGCGGCCCGCACGTGCCGACCGATTTGCGCAGGCGCCAGAGAACGGTCGAAAGCGAGTGTTTCGCGTGTTCGCTGTCGTTGTCAGGCCATAGCAAACCGGCGACCTCGTCGCGGAGCACCGGGCGCCTGCGATTGGTGAGGAGATAGCCCAGCAGAGGAAGGCATGACGAGGCGATGGGCAGCAGCCCAGTCTGCTGACTGCTGACGATCAGTCCGCCAAGCGCGAATATGTGGATGTGCATCAGACACCCCCTGCTCATGGCAAGGCCGGTTCGTCACTCACGCACACCATTGAGGGCAGCGAAGGCGATCCGATGTCCCGAATCGGATCGATATGGGGCTGGCGTCAGCTCACAGCGACGCGCCCTGAAGCGTCATCGGGAGATGTGGCCGTCTATCATGCGATCCCCCCGTTTCGACAATTCGACATGAGGTAAGCGGGTTATCCGCTCAGCGTCAACTATCGCGTGCCGCGGACAGAGCAGGGAGCCGCCGTCGAGTGGAGCGTACGGCACGATAAAGGCATCACGAGACATCACGCCACAGAATGATCACCAGTCGGCGCTCAAACCGGAACCGTCGGCCCCGAGGTGAGACGCCGCATGTGGCGGCGCATGCCGTGATAGTCGTTGATGGCGTTGTGCATCACCCGGCGATTGTCCCACACCGTCAGCGTGCCCGGCTCCCAGTGCACGCGGCAGGTGAACTCCGGCCGCGTGGCATGCTCCACCAGCCACTCGATCAGCGGCCGGCTCTCGTCGGCCGTCATGCCCTCGAAGTGCGTGGTATGGACCTTGCTGCAGTAGATCGCCTTCTGCCCGGTCTCCTCGACCGTGCGCACGATCGGGTGCACCGCCTCGTAGCTGTCGGCCGTCTCGCCGGCCGTGACCTTCATCCCGCCGATCTGCGCGTGATGCAGCGAGCGGCCGCCGGAGTTCTTCAGGCCGGCGCTGAACACGCCGTTCAGGTTGCCGAGCATCTCCTTCATCTTCGGCGTCAGCGACTCGTAGGCCGCCACCATGTCGCAATAGAGCGTGTCGCCGCCCTTCGATGGCGTCTCGAGCGCGTACAGAAGCGTCGCCATCGGCGGCGCCTTCATGTAGGTCGTGTCCGAGTGCCAGCCGCCGCCGAAGTTGCGCTTCTCGCTCGGCTCCTTGATCACGTCGAACAGGAACGGGAAGCCGTCGAGGCCCTTCACGAACGGATAGTGGTTGGGCTCGCCGAACCGCGCGCCGACATCCATCATGTCCTGCGGCCCGAGATCCTGGCCGCGGATCGCGATCACCTTGTGGTCGAGGAACGCCTGGTGGACCGTGGCCCAGGCGCTGTTGTCCATGGTGCGCAGGTCGACACCGCGCACCTCTGCGCCGAGCGAGCCGGCGATCGGGGTGACTGTGATGGTGCTCATCCGAAACTCCCTCAAATGCCCAGGCGATAGAATCGCGATGCGGTGCCGCGGAACAGGTCGGCCTTCTCGGCGGCGCTGGCGCCCTGTGCCAATCGCTTGCAGGTATTCCAGTACACGCCGTACCCGTAGGAGCCCTTGTCGACGGGGAAGTTGCTCTCGAACATCGCCCGGCTGGGACCGAAGGCCGTGATGCAGGTCTCGATATAGGGCCGCCACAAGGTCGCCAGCTGCTCGGAGCTCGGCGGCAACTTGCCCTCGTGCACGTCGAAGCCGAACATCTTCATGCCGAGGCCGCCCAGCTTCACGTGCACGTTGGGGCACGCCGCCAGCTCCTTGATGCGCGCGCTCCAGTCGGCGAAGACCTCGTCCCGCTTGCCCTTGTAGCGGCCGAGGCCGATCGCGCCGCCGACATGGTTGAGGCAGATCGGCGTCTGCGGGAAGGCGCGCGCCAGCTCGACGACGTCGCCGAGCTGCGGATGGTAGACCCAGGCGTCGAAGCTGAGGCCGAGCGGCGCCAGCTGCGCGAATCCTTCGTGCACCTTCTTGTCGCGCAGCAGGCCCATCGGCCGGACGGCGGTGGCGCCCCAGGCGGCCTGGTCCGGATCCATCGAGGCGATGTGGCGGATGCCGCGGAACCGGCCGCCGCCCGCCACGATCATCGCCTCCAGCACCTTCTTCACCGATGCGCCGAGGGTGAGGTCGGCATGGCCGACGATGCCGGCGCAGACCCGCGTCCTGCCGTAGCCGCCGCTCGCCGCCATCGCCGCAATGCCGTTGGCGAACTCGATCTCGCCCACCGGGCGCATCTCGGCCGGCCCATCGGCGCGATACATCGACAGCCATTCGAGATAGACCGTGGCGATGATGTTGTGGCCGCCGCTCTCGATGTCGGCCAGCAGGTCCGGCAGCAGGTACGTCCCGCTCTCCGGACGATCGATCAGGTGATGGTGCGGATCGACGATCGGCAGATCGGGCTCGATGGCCTCCTCGCGCCGGCTGGCCAGCCAGTCCGGCCGCACGGCCAGGTGAGCGCTGATCTGCGAGTCCTTCGGGGCCATGGCGGCCATTAAAGACCCTGCGCGCCGGCCACGGCAATCGTCTGGCCGGTCACCCAGGAGGCGAGCGGCGAGGCCAGGAACAGCGCCACGTTGGCCACCTCCTCCGGCAGGCCCATGCGGCCGAACGGGATCGACTTCAGGGTGTTGTTGTAGAGCGTCTGGTTGTCGGTCTTGCGGCGGTCCCACACGCCGCCTGGAAACTCGATCGAGCCCGGCGCGATGCAGTTCACGCGCACTAGGTCCTTGGCGTACATCGCCGCCTGCGTCGTGGTGTAGTGGATCACCGCCGCCTTGATGGCGCCGTAGGGCGGCTGGCGAGCCGCCGGATGGTGCGCCGAGATCGACGAGATGTTGACCACGCTGCCCTTCGACTTCTGCAGCGCCGGCAAGGCCTCCTGCGTCGCATGCACGATCGCCAGCATGTCGATCTGCAGGCTCGAGGTCCAACCGTGATCGTCGTCGGTGTTGCCGAAGGCCGAAGCGTTGTTGACCAGCACGTCGAGCCCGCCCAACGCGGCCACCGCCTCCTTCACGTAGGCACGCACCGCGTCGCCCTTGGCGAGGTCGACGCTGGCGACGTGGACCTTGTGGCCGTGGCTGGCGATCTCGGCCTTGGTCTTCTCGAGCGTCGCGACGTCGCGGGCGCAGATCGAGACGTCGCCGCCTGCCGCCGCGAAGCCCATCGCAATCGCCTTGCCGATGCCGCGGCTGCCGCCGCAGACGATGGCCTTCTTGCCCGTGAAGTCGATTTTCATGATGCGATTTCTCCCGATCCGAATCGTTCGTCGTAGTTTGCAGACCGCGGCATATCGGTGTCCACTCCGGCGCGGGAGGAAACAGCCATGGTCTCTGATCCGTCGCGGTGGCAGTCATCGGCGCCGATCCGCTATCCCGATCCGGACATCGTCGTGCTCGACAAGCGCTTCCGTCATCTGGTGGTGCCGATGGCCGCGATCGAGCGCATCGCGACCGGCTTCCGCTTCACCGAGGGGCCGGCATACTACGGCGACGCTCGTTACCTGCTGTTCTCCGACATCCCCAACGACGCGCTGCTGCGCTGGGACGAGATCACTGGCGCGGTCGCGACCTTGCGCAATCCCGCGGGCCATCCCGACGGCAACACGCGCGACCGCCAGGGCCGGCTGATCTCCTGCGAGCTCGGCAGCCGCATGCTGACCCGCACCGAGCACGACGGAAACATCACCGTGCTGGCCGACAGTTTCGAGGGCACGCGGCTCACCGGGCCGAACGACGTGATCGTGAAGTCCGACGGCACGATCTGGTTCTCGGACAACGGTGCGGGCATCCGCGGCAACTACATGGGCGACAAGGCACCCAAGGAGATGCCGTACCGCGTCTACAAGCTCGATCCGGACACGCGCAAGCTCACGATCGCGGTCGGCGACATGGAGCGTCCGAACGGGCTCGCCTTCTCGCCCGACGAATCTAAGCTCTATGTCGTCGACACGCCGGACGGCCCGCGGACCACCCATGTCTACGACATGGTCGACGGCAAGGCGGTGAACGGCCGCGTGTTCTTCGATGCCTCGCCCGGCTTCGCCGACGGCATCCGCGTCGACACCGAGGGCAATGTGTGGGCGGGCTTCTCGGGCGGCGAGGGCCAGGACGGCGTCGCGGTGTTCGCGCCCGACGGGACTCTCATCGGCCGCATCCTGCTGCCCGAGCGTTGCGCCAACCTCTGCTTCGGCGGCCGCAAGCGCAACCGCCTGTTCATGACGGCCAGCCAGTCGGTGTACGCGCTCTACGTCGAAGCGCAGGGCGTCGCCGGCGGCTGATCATCGGACCGCGCCACTCCAGTGGCGCATCATGCTCATGAGCGCCACTGGAGTGGCGCGGTCCCCAGAGAAGGAGAACTACAATGCCCGCGTCGTACGAGACCCATCGCAAGCAGCTCGAGCTGATCCTGCAGGCCTGGGGCATGCCGGCGCCGACCGCCGCCAGCACCGCCGAGATCATGAGCTGGGCCGACCTGCACGGCATCGACACGCACGGCATCTCGATGGTGCCGCCCTACGACGAACGGCGGCGCAACAACAAGCTCGACATGCGCGCCGAACCGAAGGTGGTGAAGGAGACACCGGTCTCGGTGCTGATCGACGGGGGTGGCGGCCTCGGCCATCCCAACGCGCGGCGCGGCATGGAGCTTGCCATCGAGAAGGCGAAGAAGACCGGCATCGGCATCACCGCGGTGCGCAGCTCCGGCCACTTCGGCGCCTGCGGCTTCTATGCGCTGATGGCGGTCGACTCCGACCTGATCGGCATGGTCACGACGTCGGCCAGCGGCATCCAGGTCGCGCCGACCAACGGCGCGCAGGCGCGGCTCGGCACCGATCCGATCGCCTTCGCCGCCCCCGGCAAGCCGGGCCAACCGTTCCTGCTCGACATGGCGACCACCACGGTCGCCGCCGGCAAGATCCGCAACAAGGCGAACGAGAACCTGCCGACGCCACCGGGCTGGCTGGTCACCAAGGACGGCCTGCCCAGCACCGATCCGCGCGAGGTCAGCAAGGGCGGCTTCATGACGCCGCTGGGCGGCACGCCCGAAGGCAGCAGCCACAAGGGCTACGGGCTGGGCGCGATGGTCAACATCCTAAGCTCGGCTTTGTCGGGCGGCCTGATGGTCACCGACCCGACGCGCAACACGAAGCCCGGTCCGATCGACATCGGCCATTTCTTCCTGGCCCTCGATCCCGGCTTGTTCCGCGACATCAGCGAGTTTCGCGCCGATGTCGCGGCCTTCTGCGACACGCTGCGCGCCACCAAGCCGGTCGATCCGGCCAAGCCCGTCCAGGTCGCCGGCGATCCCGAACGCCGCATCGCGGCCGAGCGGATGAAGACCGGCATCCCGGTCGGCCCGAACCTGCTCGCCAAGGTGCGCGAGATCGCCATCGCCTCCGGCGCACCCTGGATCATCGGGAACTAGGGTTTCCCGCCTTCATGCTCAGCGGAACGCGGGCCTCCAGGCCCGCATCGTGAGCGGGCCTGGAGGCCCGCGGTCCGCTGAGCCTACCGCGCCGCCATCACCGTGCGCGCCTTCGGATTGAGCGCTTGCCAGATCTCGGCGTCGCGGCCGTAGGCATCGGGGCGGAACTGCAGCTTGCCGTCGGCGTCCGCGAACGCGGTCTCGTACACCACGAAGACCGGCACGGCCTTCGGCAGCTTCTTCCAGATGGTGCCGCTGGTCGCGAGCGTTTCACTGATCGCATCCGTCGACTGCTGCATGACCAGGGCGGCCAGCTTCTGCGGGTCCTCCACCCGGATGCAGCCATGGCTGACATGGCGATCCTCGCGGGTGAACAGCTCCTTCGACGGCGTGTCGTGCAGGTAGACGTCGAAGCTGTTCCTCATGTCGAACAGCAGCACGCCGAGTCCAGAATTGACGCCCGCCATCTGCTGCAGATCGCCGTTGGGCATCATGACCATGCCGTGCTTCGCCAGGTAGGTCGGGTCCTGCTTGGCCAACGGCAGGATCTCGTTGACGGCAATCTCGTTCGGTATGACCCACGGCGGGTTGAAATAGATGCCCTCGATCGACGCCGCGAACTCCGGCGTCTGGTGGCGCTTCTCGATCATGCCGACCACAACCTTCGAGGAGAAGACCTGTTCATTGTCGCGGTACATCACCACCCGCTCGTCGGCGGCGTTGACCCAGACGCGGTCCGCCGGCAGCTTCCGCGGCAGCCACCGCTCGCGCTCGAGGTTCACCTCGATCTCCTGCAGGCGGGGCGTCGAGACCTTGCCGCCGCCGGGACCGCCAGCCTTGCCGACCGGAAGGCCGGCGCGCGCATCGTGCAACGCCTGGCGCAGCGCCCGGTAGGTCGGAGTCGTCGGGGCCAGCCCTTCGATCACCGACGCGGGATCGGAGCTGGCGATCGCCTTGTCGAGCACGGCGGCGACATCGATCTTCCCGGGCGTCAGCACCTCGTCGTCCCTTCGGCGCTCGACCGGCAGGGCGCCGCGCGCCAGCGCGTCGGCGTAGGACAGGAAGGCGTTCGACAGCAGCAATTCCCGGGCGAGCTTCGACAGACCTTCGGACGAGCGCAGTTGGTCGGCATGGAACAGCTCGGGGTCGAGGCCGTGGTCGTCGGCACGCATCACGCCATTGATCAGCGACTCAGCCTGCGGCTGCCGGGTCGTCCAGACCGGCGCGAAGCCATGGCGCGCATAGAAACGCCGCAGCAGGTCGACGTTCATCCGCTCGCCGCCGACGAGAGATTGGGGGGCACTCTCGATCAGGTCGCGGAGTTCCGTATTGGGCCCCCCTGTCGTCGGGTTGGCCTGTGCCGACACGAGCGCCGTCGGAGGGTCCGCCGTCACGACTGGCGGATCGTCGGCACAGGCGCCCAAGGCGAGTGCAATCGCGCCGCCGACCATCGGTTTGACGCACGCCAGAACGCGTCTCATCGACACGCTGAAGGCTGGGAACAACGAAGCCTCACCGCCGGCGTCCCTGCGCGATTTGCGCGGCCGCAGGTGGAAAATGGCGATACGCGCTCGCGGTTCCGAATCGAGGCTCCACAAAACTTTCACGCGATGACCTCTGGAACAGAGCCGTACCCACCGGAACGAGCTTGCTTCACACGGCGGCAAAAGCAAGATTTTCATTATTCAACCTGCGGTGTGACTATCGTCAGGCAGCCGAACCGGAATGGTTGCGGCCCTCAAAGCCCCATATTTGATTGCAGGCACCGGGAACCAGAATGTGTTTTCCGCGTTTCTTCAAGCAGTTCCAATTGTCGCATTTTGGCCGTATTGTAGTTGAGTCCCTCAACGATGGAGGAAAGGGATGGTCGAGAAAGTGACTCGCCTCAGGCAACTGCGTAATGCCGCGCTGATCGCACTCGTGCTTACACCAGCGGTGCTCGCGGGATGTTCGCAGCAGACGCCACCGCCCCCGCCGCCGCAGCCGGCCCCCGCGCCGCCGCCGCCGCCGCCTCCGCCGCCGCCTGTCCGCGGCTAACGGACTCAGATCGCCTGCGCCCCTGAAGGGGCCGCAGGCGCCGATATGCGCGCCACTTCTGCTGCTGGCCACGTTCCAACTCCTAACTAGGAGCGAGACCAGCAGCCAGAGGTTGGCGCCGCATATCATTGCGAAGACAATATAGGCGACCGTTGTCGCGGTCCGTGCTGACGCGAACGGCCCGATCACGTGGGTGTGACCGGTCGCGTGAAAGGCCGACGCCGCCACCACCAGGATCGCCGCATTGACGATCAGCGCCAGGAACAGCGTGACCACGGTATTGGCAGTCGCGAGTGTGATGGCGTCACGCGCATCGGCCGCGCTGCCCACGACATGCCGGGTCGGCACGATCGAGGAGTGGAGGTAGAGATTGTGCGGCATCACGGTCGCATCGAGGATGCCGATCGCCACGACCATCGCCTCGCCGTCGAACAGGCTCGAGGGGCGCGGCACGAAGCCTGACCACACCGCCTTCCAGTCCGGGCCGACGACGACGAGCTGGGCGGCAAAGCAGGCGGTTGCCTGGATCCATGTAGCCGACCGCCACCAGCAGGCCGGACCCGCTCAGGCGCCAGAAGCGGGTCCACAGCGAGGCCGCTGGCACAACGACGCTGCCGCGCGCCTCAGAAGGGCAGAACGGCGTGGTGGCGGTGCGCGGAAAGACGGAAAGCAGCCTGGCGATCACGGACTCGACCAACGAAACGAGGGAGCGGTCATACTACACAGCGCTCCCGGCCGATGCTTAAGGTGCGCGCAGGAGATCCAATCACAATGTCCAGTACCCGCCGCGCTGTCGTCGCTGCCCTTTTGCTTGCCCCCGTGGCCCCACTCCTCTTCTCATCGCCGGCGTCCGCGCAGACCTATCCGAGTAAGCCGATCCGCCTGATCGTGCCGTTCGCGCCGGGCGGCAATGCCGACCTGACCGGTCGGCTGTTCGGCGAGGCGCTGTCGCGGCGGCTCGGCCAGCAGGTCGTCGTCGAGAATCGCGGCGGTGCCGGCGGCGCGATCGGCGCGGAGGCCGCGAGCCAGTCGGCGCCCGACGGCTACACGCTGATCCTGGGATCGACCGGAACGTTCCTGGTAAGCCCGCGCATGACCGGTGCCAAGCGCCCTACACCCTGGCGAGCTTCGCGCCGGTCGCACTCCTCAGCACCTCACCCATGGACATCGTCGTTAACGCCAAGGGCCCGTACAAGGACTGGTCCGCCATGCTGGCCGCGCTGCGGGCCAATCCGAAGAAGGTCACGATCGGCCATCCCGGCAACGGCAGCACCAACCATCTCGCGATCCTGCGCATCCAGAAGGCGCTGGGCGTGAACTTCAACATCATCCCGTACAAGAGCAACGGGCTGGCGCTGAATGACCTGCTCGCGGGCCAGATCGATTCGGTGATGGACCAGGTACCGGCCTCGATCGGCCATGTCCGCGGCGGCCGCCTGCGGGCGATTGTCGTGACGACGGCCAGGCGCGCCGGCCAGCTTCCCGACGTGCCGACGCTCGCCGAGACCGGCGTAAAGGACTTCGCCGCCGACACGCCGATCATCCTGCAGGCGCCCGCCGCCACGCCGCCGGCGGTGGTGAAGAGGCTCAACGACGCCGTGGCCGATGCGCTGAACGATCCCGCCGTGAAGGACAAGCTTGCCGATCTCGGCGCCGAGACCGAGGCGATGACTCCCGAGTCGCTGGCGAAGTTCCTCGCCGCCGAGGACCAGTCGATCCAGGAGTTCGAGCGCGGCGGGCTGCTGAAGAGCGAGTAGCAAGACTGCTCCGCCTGGATCCCCGCCTTCTCGATGATCGGTGTCCACAGCGAGATCTGCGACGCGAGCTTGGCGCGCAGTGCCTCGGGTGTCGCCTGGTCGAGCGGCAGCAGGTAGGTCTCGATGGTGGCGAGCTTCTCCGCCACCTCCTTGTCCTGCACCACGCCGCGCAGCGCCGCGTTGAGGGCGTCGATCACCGGCTTGGGCGTGCCGAGCGGCGCGTAGAGCGCGAACCACACGCCGATCGAGAGATCGGGCACGCCGAGCTCCTTCGAGGTCGGCACGTCGGGCAGCGACGCCATGCGCTGCGGCGCCGTCAGCAGGTAGGCGCGGAACTCGCCCGACCGGACCAGGCTCGAGGCCGTGGTCGGCAGGTCGCAGATCCCATCGACCTGGCCCGAGCGCACGTCGATCACCGCCGGCCCGGCGCCCTTGTACTGCACGATCGTGATCGGCACTCCCACCACGTGCTGGAACAGGATGGCGCAGAGATGCGTCGCGCTGCCCATGCCGGCCGAGGCCATGGTGAACTTGTCGGGATGCGCCTTCACCCAGGCGACCAGCTCGGCGAAGTCCTTCGCCGGGAAGGCCTTGCGCGTCATGATCATCATCGGCGCCTCGGCATAGAGGCCGACGAACTCGAACGAGGTGAGCGGATCGAAGCCCACCTTCTTGTAGAGCGCCGGGACGGTCGACAGGCCCATGTGGTTGATCAGCAGCGTGTAGCCGTCGGGCCTGGCCTTGGCGACCTGCAGGGAGCCGACCACGCTGCCGGCGCCGCCGACATTCTGCACCACCACGGTCTGGTTGAGCCGCGCCCGCAGGCCCTCGGCCAGCACGCGGCCCAGGAAATCGCTGCCACCGCCCGGCGCGTAGGGCACAATCAGCGTGATCGGATGGCTGGGATAGGCGTCCTGCGCGGAGGCCGGGAAGACCGCAAACAGAAGCGCAAAACACAGTGCCGCGATGCGGTGCATTGTTCCTCCCGGTCTTTTTTGCCCGGAGAATGCTAAGCTCGCGCCATGAAGATCGACAAGCCCGACCCGCGCATCGGGGCGATCGCCACCGATGTCGATGTCCGTTCGCTCTCCGATTCGGACTGGAATGCACTCTACCGAGCCTGGCTCGACGGCATCGTGCTGGTGGTGCGCGGCCAGAGCCTCACCATCCCGGAGTTCCTGGCCTACTCGCGGCGCTTCGGCCGGTTGAAGCCTCATCGCGTCAAGCGCACGCGCCACGCCGAGTATCCCGCGCTCACGGTGATGGGCGTCGGCACGCGCAAGCCCGACGGCAAGGTGGACAAGACGATCTACGACCGCGGCGGCGGCTGGCACACCGATTCGCCGTGGGACCAGGAGATCTGCAAGGGCACGCAGCTCTACGCCATCGCGATCCCGTCGTACGGCGGCGACACCCTGTTCGCCAGCATGTACGACGCCTACGAGACGCTGCCGGTGGGCCTCAAGCAGCGCATCCAGGGGCTGAAGGCCGAGCACGTCTATGGCGGCCGCGGCCGGCGCGGCAACGATCTGCTCGATCCCGAGGACCGCAACCGGCCGCCCGCCGTGCATCCGATCGTGCGGGTGCATGAGGAGACCGGCCGCACCTCGCTCTACGCCAACCCCTACCACATCACCCGCATCCAGGGCGTGAGCGAGGCCGACAGCGAGGCGTTGATCGCCGAGCTGACCGACCACATGACCAGGACCACGGCGCAGTACCGACACAAGTGGCAGGTCGGCGACATCGTGATCTGGGACAATCGCTGCGCCCTGCATTCCGCGACCGGCGGCTATCCGATCGAGGAGCAGCGCATCCACTGGCGCGTCACCATCATGCAGGATGCCGCCGAGCAGCAGCACGCGGCGTAGGTCACAGCACGACATTGCGCAGCAGGCCGAACAGGCCGGTGCCGAACAGGATCGCGAGGGCCACGTTGCGGTACAACCGGTCGCTGGCCAGCCCGTGGAACAGGCGGCCGCCCAGCCATGCGCCGACGATCATCATCGGAAACAGCACGACCGCCCGCACCAGCGGGTCCCAGCCGGCGACGCCGGTGGCGAGCACGATTGCGACCAGCAGGAACTGGGGCAGAAAATAGTAGGTGACGATGTTCGCCCGGTTGACCTTCGGCGGGTCGTCACCCGACAGGAGGTAGAGCAGCACCGGCGGCCCGCCGACGCTGGTCGTCGCCATCATCGCGCCCGACACCGCGCCGACCGCCATCGCCGCCGCGAGCGAGCGCCGGCCGCGATAGCGCCAGCCGCTCCACATCAGAACCACGAACGCCACGATGACCGCCGACACGCCGGTGACGATCGTGCCCTTGTCGACCGTCGCCAGCGCCCACACGCCAAGCGGCATGGCGGCGCAGGCGGCGATGCTCATCGGCGCCAGCGTCTTCCAGTCGGCGTGGCGCCGCACCTGCGGGAAGAGCTGCAGCGATACGATCAGCTCGATCGCCACGATCGTCACCACCATCTGGGCCGAGCCGAACAGGATGGCGAAGATCGGCGCCATCAGCATGGCGGAGCCGAAGCCCGCGAAGCCGCGCATCAGTCCGGCGACGAGCGTCACGCCGATTGCGGTCCACAGGCCGGTGTCGGCGAACAGATGGTGCAGGTACGCGAACAACCGGTCTTCAGGAGCGCTTGCCCTGCCCCTCCCCCGTCTTGTCGCGCAGGCGGCGCATGCCGCGCAGCCAGCGGTCGCGGTCGAGCTTGCGCGCCATGTACTCCTTCACCTCCGGATGCGGCAGGATCAGGAAAGTCTCGGCGTCCATCGCCTCGATCACCGTCTGCGCCACGGCATCGGTGTTGATCACGCCGTCGACCGACGCCGCGGTGGCGCCGGCCATGCGCAGCATGTTGGTGTCGACCGCCTGCGGGCACAGCACCGACACGACGATGCCCTTGTCGCCGTACTGGATCGCGAGATGCTCGGCGAGCGCCACGCCCGCGGTCTTGGTGACGCCATAGGGCGCCGAGCCCATCGAGCCCAGCAGGCCCGCGGCGCTCGCCGTGTTGAGCAGGTAGCCCGACTTGCGCTCCAGCATGCCCGGCACCAGCGCGCGGGCCGCGTAGACATGCGCCATGACGTGGATCGCCCAGCTGTCGGCCCAGTCCTTGTCGCTCGCATCCTCGTGGCCGGCGCGGCCGATGCCGGCGTTGGAGAAGAAGACGTCGACCGGCCCATAATGCCGCTCGGCTTCGGCGATCAGGTGACGGATGTCGGCTTCGCGGCCGACGTCGCACGTCACCGCAAGAGCCTTGATGTCCTTTGCCACCGCCTCGAGCCGTCGGCCGTCCATGTCGGCCACGACCACGCCCTTCGCGCCCTCCCTGGCATAGCGCCGCGCGATCGCCTCGCCGATGCCGCCGGCGGCGCCGGTGACGACGCAGACCTTGTCCTTGACTTTCATTGGTCTTCCTCCTCGGTTCCCTACCACCTCACCCTGAGGAGGCGCGAAGCGCCGTCTCGAAGGGCGGGACCAGTATCCGTGTTGCCACCCTTCGAGACGCCGCGCTGCGCGCGGCTCCTCAGGGTGAGGTATGCCGTCAGCCCCAGCTCTGTTCGATCAGTTCGATGTACTGCGCCTTCGTCGGCTGGCGCGGCGTCGAGAGATGGCAGTGATCGCCCAGCGCGCCGTCGGCGATCTTCTCGACCGTCTCCGGCTTCAGTCCCATGGCGCCCAGACCCTTCGGGATGCCGAGCCGCTCGTTCAGCGCCGCGACCGCATCGGCGACGCCTGCGGCATTGGCCTCGCGCTCCGGCAGGCCCATCAGCGCCGCCACCCGTTTGTACTTCTCGCCGACCGCCGGCTCGTTGAAGCGCAGCACCGCCGGCAGATACACCGCGTTCAGCGTGCCGTGATGCAGGCGGTAGCCCTTGAGCCCGCCGGTCGGATGGCTGAGCGCATGCACCGCGCCGAGGCCCTTCTGGAAGACCATCGCGCCTTCCATCGCCGCCATCGCCATGTTGTAGCGCGCCTCGCGGTCCGAGCCGTCCTTCGTGGCACGCTCGACGTACTTCCACGCCTTCTCCAGGCCATCGAGGGCAATGCCGTCGGCAGGCGGGTTGTAGGCGTTCGACAGGAAGCATTCGATGTTGTGCGTGAAGGCGTCCATGCCGGTGCCGGCCGTCAGGTGCGGCGGCAGGCTCATCGTCAGCTCGGGATCGATCAGCGCCAGCTTGGGGATCAGGTGCGGGCTGCCGATCGCCAGCTTGCGGCCCGAATCCATGATGATCACGCCGCCGCGGCTCACCTCGCTGCCCGTGCCGGAGGTCGTCGGGATGGCGACGATCGGCGCGACCGCGGGCGTGATCTTGCCCGCCCCGCCCTCGACCATCGCATAGGTCTGCAGCGAGTCACCCGGATGCGTCGCCATCAGCGCCACGCCCTTGGCGAGGTCCATCGGCGATCCGCCGCCGATCGCAATGATGCCGTCGCAGCCTTCTTCCTTGTACATCGCCAGCGCGTCGCGCATCGCGGCTTCCGTCGGGTTCTCCGGCGTGCCGTCGTAGATTGCGACCGGCATGTTGCCGGGCAGCTGGTCCTTGACCTTGCCCCACAGGCCGGCGGCGATCACGCCCTTGTCGGTGACGATCAGCGGCCGGCGGATGCCGAGCAATTGCAGCTCCGCCTCGAGCAGCTTCAGCGCGCCGAAGTCGAACTGGATTCGGGTCAGATAGGTGATGAGCGCCATGAGTCCTCCTGTCATGCCGAGCAAAGCTCCCTCGCTGCGCTCGGGATGACACTTTCCTTTTGATCGAGCGTACGCGAGAAGAAGCACATGAGCGACACTCTTGTCCTGCGCGCCGGCACGCTCGCCGATGCGCCGGCCATCGCGGCGACGATCGCCGCAGCCTTCGAGCAGTATCGCGGCAAGCTCGTGCCTGAATCCGGCGCGTTCGCCGAGACGGCGGACAACATCGCCAAGCAACTCCAGACCGGCTCCGGCGCGATCGTCGCGGAGCGGAACGGCCGGATGCTCGCCTGTGTCATGACCGAGACGCAGGACGGCGACCTGTATTTCGGCCGCCTCGCCGTGCTGCCCGAGGCGCGCGGCCTCGGTCTCGCCCGCCGACTGGTCGCGGCTGTCGAGGCCGAGGCCCGAAGGCGCGGCCTGCCGGCCGTGCGCCTGGGCGTGCGGGTCGTACTCACCGACAACCAACGGCTTTTCAGTTCGCTCGGCTACAGAGAGACCTCGCGCGAGCCGCATCCGGGCTTCACCTACCCGACCTCGATCAACATGCGCAAAATTCTTACGCCTCTCCCCCGCTAGGGGGAGAGGACGGGAGAGGGGGTTGCGCACGTCGACGCCCCCTCTCCTCGCCTCTCCCCCTAGCGGGCGAGAGGGACATGACTTAAGAAACTGCGCATGACCAACCGCACCCCGCTCACCGGTCCCTGCGTCTGGCAGGGCAAGGACATCAAGGATTCGAAGCGCTGGATTCGCCAGCTTTCGCCGGCGCACGTCGCCGAGCTCGAGAACGCGCTCGCGGCCGTCAAGGGCAAGCCGTGGCAGGAGATCAAGCGCGCCGACTTCCCAATCACCTCGCTCGACGACCTGCTCGCCGACATCCGCGACGAGCTGGAGAATGGCTGCGGGATCATGAAGCTCAAGGGCTTCCCGGTCGCCAATCATGGCGAGGACGATCTGCGCCGCATGTACTGGGGCCTCGGCATCCATCTCGGCACGCCGGTGTTCCAGAACCGCTCGGGCGAGCTGATGCGGGCGATCCGCGACGAGGGCGCCCATGTCGGCCGCACCTACGGCCAGACCAAGGACGCCAAGGGCAGCACCTTCCTCTCGTCCTACGCCCGCACGCTGACCAACGGCGGTCTGCGCTTCCACACCGACCGCACCGATGTGGTCGGCCTTCTGTGCGTGCGGCAGGCGATGAAGGGCGGCGTCAGCACGCTCGCCAGCACGCCCGCGATCCACAACGCGATCCTCGCCAAGCGGCCCGACCTGCTCGACGCGCTGTTCACCGATTACTGGCGCAGCCGGTTCGGCGAGGAGGGCACCGGCAAGGACGGCTCGAGCACCACCCGCGCCACCGCCTATCCATTGCCGATCTTCGGCGTGCGCGACGGCAAGTTCACATCGCACTATTCGCTCACCTTCATCGAGGCAGCCCAGCTCGCGGACGACATCCCCAAGCTGACGCCAGCCCAGAAGGAGGCGATCGACGTGCTGATGGCGACCGCGCAGGAGCTGTGCTTCGAGATGACTCTCGAGCCCGGCGACCTGCAGCTGATCAACAGCCACGTCACCTATCACGGCCGCACCCCCTTCGAGGACGACGCCGACAGCGGCCACGATCGGCTGCTGCTGCGCCTGTGGCTGTCGATGCCGAACAACCGCGCGCTGCCCGAGGGCCACGAGGTGCTGTGGCGCAGCATCGAGGCCAACAAGGTGCGCGGCGGTATCGCCCAGGTGGCGATCTGATCGGCGACGCGGACATCCGCACCGCCGATCTGATCGGCGTTGTCGGCGCGATCCTCGCCCGTGCCGACGTCCAGGAGATCCTGCCCCGCTTTCGCGCGCTGAGCGCCGACCAGGTGCGGCAGAAGACATCGGCCTTCGACATCGTCACGGAAGCCGACGAAGCGGCCGAAGCCGTCATCGCGGCCGGCCTGCGCGAGGCCTTCCCCGAGGCCATCGTCGTCGGCGAGGAAGGCACGGAGCGCGATCCGGCCCTCCTCCAGGCCATCGGCAGCGCCGAGCTCGCCTTCGTCGTGGATCCGATCGACGGCACCAGGAATTTCGCCTCCGGCCTGCCCCTGTTCGGTGTGATGGCGGCCGCGATCCGGCGCGGCGAGACCGTCGCCGGCGTGATTCACGATCCGATCTGCCGCGACTTCGCCTATGCGGTCCGTGACGGCGGAGCCTGGCTCGAGCGCGAGGACGGCGCGCGAACGTCGTTGCGCGTGGCGCCGCCGGTGCCGGTCGGGAAGATGGAAGGGGTCGTCGGCACGAGCTTCCTGCCGCAGACGCTGCGGGACACGGTCAACGGCAACCTGTCGAAGCTCGGGTCCAGCACCTGGCTGCGCTGCGCCGCGCACGAGTACCGGCTGGCCGCTTCGGGCCACTGTCACCTGCTGCTCTACAACAAGCTGATGCTGTGGGATCACGCGGCGGGCTGGCTGCTGCATCGCGAAGCTGGCGGCTACAGCGCGCATTTCGACGGCACGCCGTATCGGCCGACCGACCTCGCTGGCGGCCTGATCTGCGCCCCGGACGAGGCGAGCTGGCACGCCGCGCGGGCCGCCCTGCTCGGCGCCTAGACCCTTCACCGTTTTTCTCCGTTTTCGCCGTTTTTGCCGACCGCACCGTTTTGCTGATCGGCGCGGCGCATCTGTTCCTGCAATGCCTTGAACACGCGCGTCGCCGCCTGGGCGTCCTGCGGAGTGATGTCGCCGTTCATCATCGCGTGCGCGAGTGCGGCGTGCTCGTTCAGCAGGTTGCTCATGCCGTTGCCGGGCGGCGGATCCAAATCGATCGGCCGATGGCGCCGCACCGGCCAGACGCGCTGCAGCACCATCTCGGTGGCGCGCAGGTTGCCGCGCCGCGCCCGCTCGATGGTGCTGAGCATCAGCTCCTCGGCGACCGCGGTGCCGAGGCGGTCGAGCTCGACCGCAGCGCTGCTGACCGGATTGCGGGGCCGCCCGGGCCCGCCGGGATTGCCCTTGGCGAAGCGGCCGTTGGTGTGACGGATATCTGAGTCTGACATGACGAGCTCCTGTGTGTGCGTGAAAGCACACGCAAGATATGAGGGGTCACATCAGGTCACCTATTATGGGCAATGGCCGGCGGTTGGAGCCGCAGAAAATGGGCCTCGATCGGCGTTCCATTGCCCATGATGAGACCGCAGGGACCGGGGCACTCCGTGCCGCTCATGGCTTCCCATCGAAAAATCCCAACAAAACGCACGCGCGGGCGGCGAGAATTTTCTTTCCCATAGGAAAGAAAACCAACACCGACCTCTGACGTGCCACGAAAAGCGAGGAAGCCGTTACGCCGCCACCTTCGCCCCACTCTCCTTCGCCAGCACCCCGCGTTGCCGCAGATCGCTGATCTCGTCGCCCGACAGGCCCAGCTCCCGCAGGATTTCGTCGCCGTGCTCGTCCAGTCGAGGCGCGCCGCGACGGAGCTCGGGCCGCGTCGCCGAGTAGCGGGCGGCGGGGCGGGTCTGGCGAAGGCGGCCGGCAACGGGATGGTCGCTTTCCAGCAGGATCTCACTCGCCAGCACCTGCGGATGCTCGATCACCTCGCTGCGGGTCAACGCCGGCGCGCAGGGAACATCGGCGGCCTCCAGGCGCGCCATCCATTCGGCCGTGGTGCGGGTCTTGAGCACCTCCTGGATCAGGGCAAGACGCTCGTTGACGTTCTGGTCGCGCAACGCCGGCGTCTTGAAGCGGGGATCTTCGAGCCATTCCGGGCGCTCGAAGGCGCGGGTCAAATTGGCCCACTCCTTGTCGCTCATGACGGCGACGGTCATATGCCCGTCCTTGGTCTCATAGATCAGGTCGATGAAGCTCGCCGCGGCTTGCGCCGAGACCGGGCGGCCGACATAGGTCTGGCTGCCCATATCCGATGCCCAGAGGAAGGCAAGCACGGCATCGAGCATCGACAGCCGGACATGCTGGCCTTTGCCCGTCTTGAGCTTGGCGACGAGCGCCGCACTGATCGCCTGCGCCGCCGTGATGGCCGTGAGCTTGTCAGGGAGCACGGTACGAACGAGCCGTGGCCGCTCGGCGTCGGAGCCGGCCTGCACCGTCGTGAGGCCGGACAGCGCCTGGATGATCGGGTCGTACACGCCCTTGTGAATCCACGGCCCGCGCTCGCCGAAGCCGCTGATCGAGACATAGATGATGTCGGGTGCGGCCGTGCGGATATCGTCCTCCGCGAGACCGAGCCGTTCGACGACGCCGGGACGAAAATTCTGCACCAGCACCTCCGCGGTCGCGGCGAGGCGCTTCACGAGGGCGACGCCGTGCGCGGTCTTCAAGTCGATGGCGATCGAGCGCTTGTTGCGGTTCAGATTGAGAAACGATGCGGCCATGCCGTTGCTGCGATTGCCGCCGGCGCGTGTGTGGTCGCCTTGACCCGGCATCTCGACCTTGATCACGTCCGCGCCCTGATCTCCCAGGATCATCGTCGCCCAGGGCCCCGAGAGCATCGATGTGAGGTCGATGATGCGGATACCGGTCAGTGGTCCCATGACGTCACCTCCACGAGGCCCATCATGCCACAATTCGGTGGCCTTGGGCTCATACAAGCTTCGAGCTAAGCTATCTCCCGTCTGCAACCCGAAGTTAGGAGGAGCAGATGAAGGCGCACATCGTCGGTGGCGGCTTCGGCGGGCTGGCGGCAGCAGCACTTCTCATCCGGAATGCCGGCGTGCCCGGAAGCGACATCACGATCTACGAGGCGGACGATGTACTGGGCGGCGGATTCTTCCTCGGCGGCAGCGCCGCCAGCGGCTACAACCTGCCAGGCTCGGTCTTCGACAAGGAATTCCGCTGCACCTTCGATCTGCTGAAGTCCATCCCGTCGGCGCGCGACCCGTCGATTTCCGTCACGGATGACTTTTTCGCGTTCAATACCGGCGAGCCCTACCAGGACAAGGCGCACATCCTCGATCGCGACGGCCGCGTCGTGCATGGCCCGCGCTTCGGCCTCAGCCTGGGCGACGGCCTCTGCCTCGCGCGGGTCGTGCTGACGCCCGAAGCGATGCTGGACGGGCGGCGGATCGAAGAGTTCTTTTCCCGGCAATTCTTCTCGACCGAATTCTGGTTCCTTTGGTCGACGCTCATGGGATCGCTGCCCCAGCACAGCGTCATCGAGTTCCGACGCTACATGAACCGCTTCCTGTACCTGTTCCCGGACCTGTCGGACATGCGGGGCGTCATGCGCACGCCCCTCAATCAGCACCAATTCTTCATCGAGCCGCTGCTCGCATGGCTGCGTCCACGCGGCGTGAACTTCCTCACCAACACCTTCGTTCGGGACATCGGCTTCGCAGCGGCGCCCGCACGCATCACGGCCAATCGGCTCGTCTATGAAACGCGCGGCGACGCGACGTCGGTCGAGGTCGCGCCAGAGGACCTCGTGCTGGTAACCACCGGATCGCAAGCGGCCGATCTTTCCGCCGGATCGATGACCGACGTGGCTGTCCCGCGGCCCAGCGGCCGCTCCTGGGCCCTGTGGGAACGCCTTGCGCAGGGGCGAAAGGAGTTCGGCAATCCCGACGCTTTCTTCGGTCCCGCGCGGATACCCGACTCGCTGTGGGTGACGTTCACGGTCACCGACACAGGGACCGAATTCGTCGATCAAATCACGGCGTTGACCGGAAGCACGGCGGGACTGGGCGGACTCGTGACATTGAAGGACTCGGGCTGGGTGCTGTCGCTGTCCGTTTTCCACCAACCGGAGATCATGGGCCAGCCCGAGGGCACCACTGTCTGGTGGGGCTACGGCCTGTACCCCGAGCGCAACGGCGATTTCGTGCGCAAACCGATGACAGCCTGCACTGGCGCGGAAATCCTCGAGGAGGCGCTGCGACAGCTGCGGTTCGACAAGCAATTGGCCGCCATCATGGCATCATCGATCTGCGTGCCGTGCTACATGCCCTACGTCAACAACATCTGGCTTCCGCGGAGCCGCGGCGACAGGCCTCCGCCGGTCCCGGAGGGGGCCACCAATCTCGGACTCATCGGTCAGTACGTCGAGGTCCCCCGGGAGATTGCCTTCACCATCGAATGCTCCGTCCGCACGGCCTGGGAGGCGATCCACCGACTGCTCGATCGTGGTCCCGCGCCGCCACCCGTTTATCAGGGCCAGTGCGATCCGAGCGCACTCTTCGCTGCGCTGAAGGTGTTTGTGAGCGGGTGACGCCTTCGATTGTTGCCATCGTCGCGCGCCTCGCGCGGGCGTCGAAAATCGCATCGTAGGTCCGATAGCGGACGTGCCGCACCGACGGCGGAGCCTTTTCGGTCACACCACGTCTTTGTTGCTGGAGTGCGTGACCCGGCATGACATTGAAATGGTGGCAGCGCGCGGTGGTCTACGAGATCGCCCCGATCTCCTTTCAAGACAGCAACGGCGACGGCAAGGGCGACCTCGAAGGACTGCTGCGCCGCATCGACTACCTGCAATGGCTCGGCATCGATGTGGTATGGCTGACGCCGCCCTACAGCAGCCCGTTTGCCGACTTCGGCTATGACATCGTCGACTTCTGCGCCATCGACCCGATGTATGGCACGATGGACCAGTTTGATCGCGTGGTCGAACGACTGCACACCGCCGGCATCCGGCTGATCCTCGACTTCGTGCCCAACCACACTTCCGATCGGCATCCCTGGTTCCAGGAAAGCCGTTCGTCGCGCAACAGCCCGCGACGCGACTGGTACGTCTGGGCCGATGCCGCAGCCGACGGCGGACCGCCCAACAACTGGCTGAGCCGCTTCGGCGGCAGTGCCTGGACCTGGGACGGCGCGACCGGCCAATACTACTACCATGCCTTCCTCGAGGAGCAGCCGGACCTCAACTGGCGCAACCCCGCGGTCCGGACGGCCATGGCCGACGTGCTGCGCTTCTGGCTCAGGCGGGGGGTCGACGGCTTTCGCGTCGATGCGGCCGCCGTTCTGATCGAGGACGACCTGCTGCGCGACGATCCGCCCGACCCGGCCGCGACGGAGAAGATGCCGCCGCCCCAGCGGCTGAAGCGGATCTTCACCGACGATCTGCCGGAAACCATGTCATGCCTGGAAGAGCTCCGGGCGGTGGTCGACGAATTCGACGACCGCGTGCTCGCCGGCGAGGTGCAGGGCAAGACCGAACGCATCGGTCACTTCTATTTCGGACAGAAGCAGCGGCTGCATCTGCCGCTGAACTTCGCGCTGCTCGATACGGCCTGGGATGCGCCGTCGCTGCAGGCCGCCATCGATGCGTACCTGCGCAGCATTCCCGAGGGCGCGTGGCCCGACTGGGTGATCGGCGGACACGACAAGAAGCGTGTGGCGGAGAAGCTCGGTCAGAAGCGCGCGCGAGCGCTGGCGGTGCTCCTTTTCACCCTGAAGGGGACACCGCTCTTCTTTGCCGGCGACGAGATCGGCATGGAGGGAGTCGAGATCCCGACCGAGGCGGTCCAGGATCCCTTCGAGAAGCTCTTGCCCGGTTACGGCCTCAACCGCGATCCCGAGCGCTCGCCCATGCGCTGGGACACCGGCCCAAACGCCGGATTCACGGCCGGCAAGCCGTGGCTGCCGATGGGCAACGACATCGCGACGAGGAACGTTGCCGTCCAACGGGCCGATCCAAGGTCCCTGCTGTCGCTCTATCGCCGGCTGATGGAGCTTCGGCGACGCGAGCGAGCCCTGACGGTGGGAGAGTACGTGCCGATGCGCAGCCGCAATGACATCTTCGCCTTCACGCGCCGTGTCGACGGCGAGGAGATCCTGGTGCTCCTGAACATGGCCTCCGATCCGCGCTCCTGGCACGGCGTGCCGCGCTCGGAGCTGCTGCTGTCGAGCGCCGGCGAGCGCGCGGACAAGCTGCTCCAGCGCTCTGTCCTGCTGCAGGGCGACGAGGGGCTGGTCCTGAAGAGGCTTCGATGACGGCGCGCTGGTGGCAGACGGCGATCATCTATCAGGTCTATCCGCGCTCGTTCCAGGACAGCGACGCGGACGGCGTCGGCGACCTCCGGGGCATCATCCGGCGGCTGCCGCATCTGGTCGAGCTGGGCATCGACGCGGTATGGCTCTCGCCGATCTTCCCCTCGCCGATGGCCGATTTCGGCTATGACATTTCGGACTACACGGACATCGACCCGCTGTTCGGCACGCTTGGCGATTTCGATGCGCTGCTCGCGAAGGCTCACGGCCTCGGCCTCAAGCTGATCCTCGACCTGGTCCCCAACCACACCTCGGACAAGCATCCCTGGTTCGAGGACAGTCGCTCCTCGCGTCGGTCGCCCAGGCGCGACTGGTACATCTGGCGCGATCCGGCGCCCGACGGCGGGCCGCCCAACAACTGGATGTCGGAGTTCGGCGGCAGCGCCTGGGAATACGATGCACGGACCGGCCAGTATTACTATCACGCGTTCCTCGCGGCCCAGCCGGACCTCAACTGGCGCAATCCGGAGGTACGCCGGGCGATGTACGACGCAATGCGGTTCTGGCTGAGGCGCGGCGTCGACGGCTTCCGGGTCGACGTGATCTGGCACCTGATCAAGGATGCCGAGTTCCGCAACAACCCGCCGCGGCCAGAGTGGCGCGAGGGCATGGCGCCGCAGTACGCGTTCACGCCGCTCTACACCACCGACCGGCCCGAGGTCCACGAGGTCATCGAGGAGATGCGCGCCGTGCTGGACGAATTCCCCGAACGCGTCCTGATCGGCGAGATCTACCTGCCGATCGAACGCTTGGTGGCCTATTACGGCCGCGATCTGCGCGGGGTGCACCTGCCGTTCAACTTCGCGCTGCTGCAGGCGCCCTGGGAGGCGCGCGGCCTGGCGCGCCTGATTGACGAATACGAGGCGTCTCTCCCGCAGGGCGGCTGGCCCAACTGGGTGCTGGGCAATCACGACCGGCCCCGGGTCGCGAGCCGCGTCGGGCCGGTGCAGACCCGCGTCGCGGCGATGCTGCTGCTGACCCTGCGCGGCACGCCGACCATCTACTACGGCGAGGAGATCGCCATGCAGCAGGCGACCATCGCGCCGGATCAGGTGCGCGACCCGTTCGAGCTGCGTGTCCCGAACAGGGGATTCGGGCGCGACGGCTGCCGCACGCCGATGCAATGGGACGGCAGCCGCTTCGCCGGTTTCTCCGAGCGCGAGCCGTGGCTGCCGCTCGGGGAGGATCATCGCACCAACAACGTCGAGAACCAGCGGGCCGAGCCGGCGTCCCTGTACAATCTCTACCGCCGCCTGATCGCGCTGCGCCGGCGCGAGACCGCGCTGTCGACCGGCTCGTTCCGTCCCATTGCCGCCGAGGGCGACCTCGTCGTCTATGTCCGCGGCGATCGCATGCTGGTGGTTCTCAATCTCGGCCACCAGCCCGTGCACATGCAGTTCAAGGCCGACAAGCTGCGCGGCAGGATCGTGCTCTCGACCGAGCTCGATCGCGACGGCGAGGCGATGGAGGGCGAGCTGGCGTTGCGCAGCGACGAAGGCGTGATCGTCGCTCTGCATCCGTAGAGCCGTTCCGGCGAAGGAAGATCAGCGCGTGATCGCGTCTTTTTCCTTGAGCACGAGCACCTGGCGCTCGTTGTCGATCGACCACGAGGCGAAGCGCTGCAGGAAGGTCTGGCCCAGCAAGGGCGTCGCCTTGGCCGGGGCGACGCTGGCATGGAGGTTCGTCACCACCCGGTTGCCGATCGCCAGGCTGCGCAGGGTGAAGGTGCGCGCCTTCACGATCGAGCCGTTGGCGATCTTGACCATCTGCGCGCCGGTGAAGTCGGCATCGCTGAACTTGCCCGCGCTGCGCAGCTCGTCCAGCACCCCCTCGGGCAGCACAACGTCGCTGGCGCCGCTGTCGACCACGAAGTCGGCCGACACCGAATCGTTGAGCACCGCCGGCACCGTCAACACCCCGCCGCGGCGGCGCAGGGTGACGGTGCGGCTGGTGATCGCCGCCGACGACTGCGGACGCGCGTCCGCCTCCGGCGACGAAGACGCCGGCTGCGCCGCCTCGCCGAGGCGCGCCAGTCCCTTCTGTGCCCCAGTGTTGCCCTTCGCCGCCGCCAGCCGGTAGAGGCGCACCGCCTCGCTGCGATTCTCGCCAACGCCGACGCCGGTCTCGTAACAGATGCCGAGCAGGAACTGGCCCGTGGGGTCGCCCTTGTCGGCGGCGAGCCTGGCCAGCCGCGCCGCCTCGCGATGATTGATCGACGCGCCGTCTCCGGTGAGATAGTGCTGGGCCAGGTTGACCTCGGCCAGGGTCACGCCCGCCTCGGCCGCCAGCTTGAGCAGGCGGACGCACTCCTCGGCGTTCTTCGGCACGCCGGTGCCGTTGCAGTTCAGCAGCGCGAGTCGCGCCTGCGCTTCGTGATGATCCTGCTCGGCCGCGAGCTTGTAGTAGTGCGCGGCCTCGGGCAGGTCCTTGCCTTCGGCGTAGAGCAGCCCGAGCTGGTACTGGGCCGCGGCCTCACCCTTCTCGGCGACCGGCTTGAGGCGCTCGATCTCGGCCGCCCGATCGGTGGCGACGGCCGGCACGACGGCGAGCAGCACGACCAGACTCAACCTTAACTTGAATGACGCCATGGCCCTCTACCTGTACAGCGGACACTACGCGTGCGACAGGCGGCCGACAACGAGCGTTACAAATTATACGAAGCGCTTCTACCGGCGGCGCAGCCGGCCGACGATGCCGGTCGGGAAGAAGTAGACACAGAGAATGAAGGCAACGCCGAGCCACAGCAGCCAGCGGTCGCCGACCAGCGCCTGGAGGTAGTTCTGCGCCAGCACCAGCAGCACGGCCCCGATCACCGCACCGTACATCGTGCCCATGCCACCGATCACCACCATCAGCAGGATGTCGACCATGATGTCGAAGCTCAGTGTCGTGTCGGGGCTGGTCTGGCTCGACCACAGCGCCAGCAATGCCCCGGCCAGAGCTGCGGTCGCGGCGGCGATGCAGCTCGCCAAGGTGCGATAGACCACGGTGCGGTAGCCGATCGCCTCGGCCCGGAACGGATTCTCGCGGATCGCCATCAGGACCGAGCCGAACGGCGAGTTGACGATGCGCAGCAGCGCCAGCATCAGGGCGAGCGAGACGAAGAAGACGAGGTAGTAGTCGAGGAGGCGGCCGGTGACGCCCTCGAACGGGCGGAAGGACGGGCGCAGCGCCATCGGCAGGCGATAGTTCAGCCCGTCCTCGCCGCCGGTGATGTCGGAGAGCTGCGACGCCAGGATGAGAACCGCGCTCGCCACCGCCAATGTGATCATGGCGAAGAAGATCGTGCGCAGGCGCAGGCTGAACAGGCCGATAAGCACGGCCAGCACGATCGCCAGCACGAGGCTCGCACCGACGCCGATCGCGACGGCGTCCCAGCCTGCCCCGAGCCGCGTCAGCGCGATCGCCACGCCGTAGGCGCCGATGCCGAAGAACATGGTGTGGGCGAAGGAGACGATGCCGGTGTAGCCCAGCAGCAGGTCGAAGCTCGCCGCCAGCACGATGAACACGCAGATGCGGGCGGCGACGTTGAGCGACTTTGCCCCGGGGAACAGGAAGGGTGCGAAGGCGAGGCCGACCAGGATCGCCAGCAGCGCGATCGCCAGCCACCGGCTGCGCGGTGTGTCGTCGGAGAGGAGGGAGCGCAGCATCCGCCCTTACCTCTTCGCCACCGGATAGAGCCCTTGCGGCCGCCACAGCAGGATCAGCGCCATCAGCAGGATGTTGGAGCCGAGCGCGACCTTGGGCGCGAGGAAGCCGATGTAGTTGGCCGTGAGGCCGACGAGGAGTGCGCCGATGAAGCAGCCCCCGACCGAGCCCAGCCCGCCGATGATGATGACGATGAACACCAGCACGATCACCTGCGCGCCGATGGCGGCGGTGATCGTCTCCTGGTAGAGGCCCCACATCCCCCCGCCCAGCCCGGCCAGCGCCGAACCGACCACAAACACGCCGACGAACAGCCGGCGGATGCGATAGCCCAGCGCCTCGACCATCTCGCCGTTCTCGACACCGGCGCGGATCAAGAGGCCGATGCGGGTGCGGCTGAGGGTGAGCGCGAGCGCTGCGAACACGATCAGGCCGACGATGACGGCCAGGAGCCGGTACTTCTCGATCGCGATGTCGCCCAGCAGGATCGCGCCGCGCAGCGCGGTCGGCCGGGCGAGCGTGATCTGGTCGGGGCCCCACACGACCTTGAGGAGCTGCTCCGCGACGATCAGGCCGCCGGTGGTCACCAGGATCTGCTTGAGATGCTGGCCATAGACCGGCCGCACGATCACCCGCTCGAAGGCGAGGCCCAGCACGCCGCTCACCGCCATCGCCGCGAGCACTGCCGGCAGGAAGGCCGCGAGGTTGAGCCATAGCGAATCGGCCTGCATCCAGGTCCCGAGCGCCAGCATGACGCTCGCCGCCACGAACGCGCCGACGGCGATGAACGCGCCGTGGCCGAAGTTCAGCACGTCCATCAGGCCGAAGGTGAGCGTGAGCCCCGACGCCATGACGAAGATCATCAGTCCCATCGCGAGCCCGGCGACCGTGAGCGTCACCCACGACGACGAGGACCCGACCAGCGGGAATGCCGCTGCCGCGAGCATCGGGATCAGGACGAGCGGGAGCCAGTCGCGTTTCATCTCACCGTCGTCCCGAGCGAAGCCGAGGGACCTCTTTTGTGGCAGCCGAAAACAGGTCCCTCGACTTCGCTTCGCTCCGCTCGGGACGACGGGAATGTCATTGATGCTCCCCCATGCCCAGCCCCAGCAGGTGCTGCTGCAGGCCCGCATCCGCCGCGAACGCCGCCATGCCGCCGGCATGCGCGACCTTGCCGTCGTCCATCACCGCGACCGTGTCGCCGAGCTGGCGGGCGAAGGCAAAGTTCTGCTCGACCACCAGCAGGGTCGATGAGCCGTCCTTCAGCTCGCGGAACGCGGCGATCATGTTGGCGATGATCGCGGGCGCCAGGCCCTTGGTCGGCTCGTCGATCAACAGGAGTCTGCGCGGCTCGATGATGGCGCGCGCCACGGCCAGCATCTGCTTCTGGCCGCCGGAGAGATTGCCCGCCGGCAGGTGCCAGAAGCGCTTCAGCGCCTCGAAGCGGGCGAAGATCCAGTCGAGGCGCTTCTGGTCCGGCGGGCCCGAGCGCGCGGCGAGGATCAGGTTCTCGTGCACCGTGAGGTCGCCGAAGATCGCCATGCTCTCGGGCACGTAGGCGATGCCGAGCCGGGCGATGTCGGGCGTCGGGAGCTTGGCGATGTCGCGGCCGGCGAAGCGGATCTCGCCTTCGTGCGCACGCCACAGGCCCATGATGGTCCTGAGCGTCGTGGTCTTCCCCGCACCGTTGCGGCCCAGCAGCATCGTCAGCCCGCCCTCGGCCACCTCGAACTCGACGCCGTGCAGGATGTGATAGCGGCCGATATTGGTCTTCACGCCGCGCAGGGAGAGCAGCGGTTCAGGCATCCGCCACTCCGCCCAGATACGCCTCGCGCACGATGTCGGAGGCGATGACGTCCGCCGGCTTGCCGTCGGCGACCAGCTTGCCCTGGTGCAGCACGACGATGCGGTCCGAGAGCGAGCGCACGACGTCCATCTTGTGCTCGACCAGCAGGATGGTCTTGTCGCCGCGCGCCTTGATCGCCGCGATGATGGCGAGGACGGTCGGCACCTCGTCGATGCTCATGCCGGCCGTCGGCTCGTCGAACATGAAGATGTCCGGCTCGAGCGCCAGCAGGATCGCGACCTCGAGCTTGCGCTGGTCGCCGTGCGGCAGGGTCGCGGCTACCGCGTCGGCGCGATCTGACAATGAGACGGCGGCGAGATGCTCGCGCGCGCGATCGGTCAGCTCGCGATGGGTCGAGGTGCGGCTGAACAGGTCGAGCGCCTTGCCGCTCTTTACTTGAACGGCGAGGCGCACGTTCTCGAGCGCGCTGAGGTTGGGAAAGAGGTTGGTGAGCTGGAAGGCGCGGCCGAGCCCGGCCCGCGTGCGGCGCGGCGCGGCCCAGGACGTGATGTCCTCGCCGTTCAGCCGGACCTTTCCCGACGTCGCCGGCAGCTGGCCCGAGATCAGGTTGAAATAGGTCGTCTTGCCGGCGCCGTTCGGCCCGACGATCGAGGTCAGCGTGCCGGGGTGGAAGGCACAGCTGACGCCGTCCACCGCCGCATGGCCGCCGAAGCGGATCGTGAGGTCTGTCGTCTCCAGCATCGCGTTTGGTGCCCTCCCCCTCTCCCAACCTCTCCCCTGCGGGGGAGAGGAGGAAGAAAGGGCCGCCTCTCCTCATGTTCCTCTCCCCTGCAGGGGGAGAGGTTAGGAGAGGGGGTGCGTTGTCAGCGCTTGTTCTTGATCGGCAGCTTCATCTCGTCCGCGGGAATCTCCCGGACGAGGTCGAGCAGGTCGTAGTTGTCCGGCGGGTTCTGCTTCATGCGCCACTGGTACATGACCTGCAGCGCCTGATGGTCCTCCTTGCGGAAGGTCATCTTGCCCTTGGGCGTATCGAAGCTCATGCCCTCCATCGCGGCGATCAGCTTCTCGGTGTCGGTCGAGCCCGCCTTCTTGACCGCCTCGACGGCGGCCATGGCTGCGGCCATGCCGCCCGCCACGAAGAAGTCCGGCGGCACGCCGTTGTTCTTCTTCTTGTATTCGGTGACCAGCCAGTCGTTCACCGGGTTCTTGGGGAAGCCCCAATAGTAGTAGATCGCGCCCTCGAGGCCGGGGAACTGTTTCCAGCCCGCCATCACCGGCAGGATGTTGCCGCCGGGCGCGATCTCGATCTTGTAGCGCTCCGGCTTGAGGTCCATCAGCTTGGGCAGCGGATGGGCGCCGGCCCAGACCACGGCGATGATGCGGCGGCCGGGCTTGTCCTTCAGCGAATCGAACAGGCGCTGGCCGGCGGCGGTGAAATCGGTGGTGTTCTGCGGCGCATACTCCTCGTGCACGATCTTCGCCTTCGAGCCGACTTCCTTGAGCGCCTCCTTGAACGAGGCGATGCCGTCCTTGCCGAAGGCATAGTCCTGCGCCAGCGTCGCGATGTTGATGTTCTCATCCTTGAGCGTCGCGGCAGCGGCCAACGCATCCTGCATCGAGCTGCGGGCGGTGCGGAAGATGTAGCGGTTCCACTTCTCGCCGGTGATCTGGTCGGCGACCGCCGGCTCGACGATCAATACCTTCTTGTACTCCTCGGCGACCGGCAGCATGGCGAGCGCAACCGCCGAGCTGGTCGTGCCGACCGCGAGGTCGACCTTGTCGTCGGCATAGGCCTGCTCGAGCGCCGACTTGCCCATGTCGGGCTTGAGCTGGTCGTCCTTCAGCAGCACCTCGATCTTGCGGCCGTTGATCTCCATCTTGCCCTGCGTCGCGTATTCGAGGCCCAGCATGAAGCCGGCTTCGGTCTGGCGGGCATAGGCCTCCAGCGGCCCGGTCTTGCCGTAGAGCAAGGCGATCTTCAGCGGCTGCTGCGCGACCGCCCCACCGGCCGCGAGCGCACCCGCCAGCGACAGGCCGGCGAGTGCAAAAATCGAACGACGACGCATTCTCGAACCTCCCTTTGAGGAGGCCCTTCTAGTCGATGAACATAGTTCAGTCGAGCAGCGCCGCCTGGACCATCGACCGGAACTGCATGCGCAGGTCGCGCGTGTCGGCGTCGTTCGCCTGGATCATGTAGATGGCGAACAGCTCGTTCCTGGGATCGACCCAGAAGGTCGAGCCGGCCGCGCCCGACCACCCGTACTCGCCGACCGTGCCCGGCTGCGCCGAATCGCCCAGGGTGGTGCGCACCTCGAAGCCCAGGCCGAAGCCGAAGCCCGAGGGACGGCCCGGCCGGCTGCCGACATGGTCGGCGGTCATGAAGGCCAGCGTCTGCCGGCCGATGATGCGCTTGCCGTTCAGCGTGCCGCCGTTGGCGAGCGCCGCCGTGAAGCGCAGGTAGTCGTCGGTCGTGCTGAGCAGGCCGCCGCCGCCCGATTCGTACTTGGCGCCGTCGTCGGGCTTGAAGCGCACGGTCGTCGGCTTGCCGTTGGTGCCGGGCGCCGGCTGGGCCACGCGGCCGAGCTTGTCTGCCGGGACCTGGAAGCTGGTATCGACCATGCCGAGCGGCTTGAAGATGCGCTCGCCCAGGATCTCGTGCAGCGGCTTGCCGCCGTTCAGCACCTCGAGCAACCGGCCCTGCACGTCGACCGCGACGCTGTACTCCCAACGGTCGCCCGGATTGAAGTGCAGCGGCATCTTGCTGAGCCGCGCCACGAACTCCTCGTTGGTCGCGGAACGGTCGCCGATCTTGGCTGCGCGATAGGCCTGGTAGACGAGAGACTCGCCGCGCGCGCCGTACACGAGGCCCGACGTGTGACGCATCAGGTCCTGCACCGTCATCGGCCGCGTCGGATCGGCGAGATGGAGCTGCGGCTTGCCGTCGGGTCCGATCACCTCGGTGCCGACCTTCATCTGGCCGATCGACGGCAGGAACTTGGACACCGGATCGCTGACCTGCAGGCGGCCCTCCTCGACCATCTGCATCAGCGCCGTCGTCACCATCGGCTTGGTCATGGAGTAGATGCGGAAGATCGAATCGTACTTCATCGCATCGCCATTGGGCTCGCGCTTGCCCTGCACCGAGACCCACGCGACCTTGCCGTGGCGCGCCACCAGCATCACCGCACCGGGGATCAGTCCCTCCTCGATGTTCTTTGCCGTCGTCTCTTCGATTCTCTTGAGCTGTGCCGAGGAGAGCCCCACCGCCTCCGGCTGCGCCATCGGCAGCACGTTCTCGGCATGGGCCGCAAACCCGAAACCGATCAACGACAGTACGACCAGCGTACGCTTCAAGCCGTTCATGGGCGTTTCTCCCGCTTGGTTGCGGAAACCATAACGCCTTCGAGCAGACCCCGCTCGCGCTGGAACAACACGATCACGGCATCCATCACCGCGCGAACTCGCGGCAGTGCGCGCAGGTCGCGATGCACCAGCAGCCACTGGTCGGCGAAGACCTCGGGCAGCACCTCGCCCAGCCGCTGCAGCTGCGGATCGGGATCGCCGAGGTAGCAGGGCAAAACGGCCAGGCCGGCGCCCGAGCGCGCCGCTTCATGCAGCACCAGCCAGTTGTTGCCCCGCACGGCTGGCTTTGCCCCGCCCAGCAGCTCGTGCAGCCAGCGCTGGCCCGGCATGTAGAGGTGATCGTCGTCGAAGCCGATCCAGGGCATCTTCCGGAGCTCGGTCTTCGGACGGACCAGCGTTCGATCGCCGTAGATCGCGTAAGCGACGCGGCCGAGCTTGCGCGTGACGATGTCGTGAAGGTCGGGGACCTGCTCGCGGATCAGGAGATCGGCCTCGCGGCGCGAAAGATTGGCCAAGGCGTGACTGGCGGTGAGCTCGAACTCGATCTGCGCCAGGCCCTTTCGCATCTCCGGCAGGTGCCGCGCCAGCCACGCCGCCATGGCCTCGCCGGCCGACAGGCGCACCACGCCGCTCACCGTGTCGCTCAAGCCGGCGCTGCGCCTGTTGATGGACAGCGCCGCCTTTTCCATCGCCTCGGTGTCGGCCAGCAGCTCCTCCCCGGCCGCGGTCGGCACGAAGCGGTCGGGCAGGCGTTCGAACAGCCGCGCGCCGATCTGCTTCTCCAGCGCCTGTACCCGGCGGGCGACCGTGGGATGGCTCACACCCAGCGATTTGGCCGCGGTGGTCAGCGTGCCCTCGCGGGCCAGGGAGAGAAAAATCCGGAGGTCGTCCCAGCTCGGCTGCATGTACAAATTTGTACAGGGATTTTTCCGATTTGTGCACTGACGAATAGGAATGTTCGGCCTAGTCTTTCAACCATGCACATCGAACCGCGTCTGTTGGCATTCACCCAGGGCATCCGGCTGCGCATCGCCGGCGCCGTCGTGCTCGGCCTTCTGTCGGTCAGCCTGGCCGTCGCGCGATTGGGCCTGCTGGGCTGGCTGATCGGCCAGGTCTTCGCCGGCCGGCCGCTCGGCGATCTCGCCTGGGCGGCGGCGATGATCGCGCTGGTGATGGTGCTGCGCGGCGTGTCGGAGCACTGGCGCGCGGTGGTCGCGCACGAGAACGCCGCGCGCGTGCAGAAGCGCCTGCGGCGCATCCTGTACGACAAGATCACCAGCCTCGGGCCGGGCACGGTCGGCCGCCAGCGCTCGGGCGGGCTGACCCTGTCGATGATCGACGGTGTCGAGCAGCTCGAAACCTATTTCGGCCAGTTCCTCCCGCAGTTCCTGATCGCGCTCCTGTCGCCGCTGCTGATCTTCGTGGTCGTCGCCTTCATCGACCTGCCGGTCGCGCTCGTGATGCTGGGCTTCGCGCTGGTCGCGCTGTTCGCGCCGGCGCTGTGGCACAAGATGGACGTGGCCAACTCGGGCGCGCGCCAGAAGGCCTATGCGAGCTTCGCCGCCGAGTTCCTGGATTCGATCCAGGGTCTGGCGACGCTCAAGGCCTTCGGCCAGGGCAAAACGCGCGCCGACAAGCTCGAGGTCGAGGCGCGCGACCTGTTCCGCCGCACCATGTGGGTGCTGGGCACCAATACCCTGGCGCGCGGCATCACTGATTCCTCGATCGCCATGGGTGCGGCCGCGGCGCTGATCTACGGCGCATACCGGGTCGACTCGGGCGCGATGGCGCTGACCTCGCTGCTGGTCATCCTGATGCTGGGCGTCGAGATCTACCGGCCGATGCGCGAGCTGCGCACCGTGCTGCACCAGGGCATGGTCGGGCTCTCCGCGGCACAGGGCATCTACAAGATCCTCGACGACAAGCCGGCGGTCGCCGATGCCCTCCCCACTCCACTCGATAAAGCGCTGGCGCCGACCATCGCCTTCGAGGAGGTGCGCTTCGCCTATCCCGGCACGCGCCGCAACATCCACCAGAGCCTCAGCTTCCGCGCCGAGGCGGGCGAGCGCCTGGGCATCGTCGGCCCGTCGGGCGGCGGCAAGTCGTCCATCGTGCGGCTGCTGCTGCGCTTCTACGATCCCGATGCCGGCCGCATCACGCTCGGCGGCCACGACCTGCGCACCCTCTCTTTCGAGCAAATCCGCGCGATGATCTCGGTCGTGAACCAGGACACCTTCCTGTTCCATGGGACCGTGGAGGAGAATATCCGCCTCGGCCGCCCCGAGGCCACGCATGCCGAGCTCGAGGATGCGGCCCGCGCCGCCAACATCCACGATTTCATCGTGAGCCTGCCGCAGGGCTACCAGACGGTGATTGGCGAAAAGGGCATCAAGCTCTCGGGCGGCCAGCGCCAGCGGCTCGCGATTGCGCGTGCCCTGTTGCGCGACACGCCCATCCTGGTGCTCGACGAGGCGCTGTCCGCCGTCGATGCGGAGAACGAGGCTGTGATCCAGGAGGCGCTCGACCGGCTGATGCAAGGCCGCACGACGCTCATCCTCGCCCATCGCCTGTCGAGCGTGATCGACTGCGACCGCATCCTGGTGCTCGACGGCGGCAAGGTCACGGAACAGGGCCGCCACGACGAGCTGATGTCGCGCGGCGGTGTCTACGCCACCCTGATGGCCGAGCAGGTGCGCGAGTCTTCGTCGGAGGCTTCAGTCGACACGTTCGATGCCCGAGCGCGCGTCGAAACCATCGCCGACACGCCGGGCGGCGCGGTGAAGCCGCTGACCGAGGGCATCATCAAGGCCGAGGGCCTTACCTGGTACCAGGTCGTCGCTGCGCTGATGAAGGTGATCCTGCCATGGAAGGGCAAGCTCACCGCGACCTTCCTGTTCGGCGTGCTGCGCGTCGTGGCGTTCATCGGGGTCGGCGTCCTGTCGGCGCTGGTCGTGCTCGCGCTGAAGCATCACGCCCCCTGGCACGGCCTCGCCCTCGCGCTCGCCCTGGTCGCGCCGCTGTCGGGCGTGCTGCACTGGCTCGAATCCTGGCTGGCGCACGACATGGCCTTCCGCCTTCTGGCCGAGATGCGCATCGATGCCTTCCGCAAGCTCGATGCCCTCGCCCCCGCCTATCTCGTGCGCCGCCGCACCGGCGACCTCATGGCGCTCGCGACACACGACATCGAGCTGGTCGAGTATTTCTTCGCCCACACCGTGGCGCCGGCCTTCGTCGCCATCCTGGTGCCCGCCGTGGTGATCGCAGCCCTCGCGACCGCGAGCGGCTGGCTGGCCCTCGCGCTGGTGCCGTTCCTGGTCGCCGCGGGCCTGAGCCCGTTCCTGCTGCGCAAGCGCGTCGACCGGCTGGGCAGCCAGGCACGCGAGGCGGCGGGCGAGCTCGGCGCTTTCGCCGTCGACTCGGTGCAAGGGCTGGGCGAGATCGTCGCCTTCCAGCAGGAGAGCCGGCGCGGCGATCGCCTCAACGAGCTGTCGCAGCGCCACATCGACCTGCGCCTGCCGTTCTTTCGCGAGCTCACCCTGCAGCACGCCATCCTCGAGGTGCTGATCGGCCTGGGCGGCCTCGCCATCGTCGTCACCGGCGCGGTGCTGTCGACCAACGTCGCGATCGATCCCGGCCTGTTGCCGCTGCTCACCATCCTGGCGATGGCCGCGTTCCTGCCGGTCTCCGAGATCGCGCAGATCGGCCGCCAGCTCGCCGACACGCTGGGCGCCACCCGCCGCGTCTATGCGCTCGCCAACGAGCCGATCCCGGTGCGCGACGGCCCGGGCGTGCCGCTGAAGGACGGACCGGCCGCGCTCGCCCTGGAGAAGGTCAGCTTCACCTATCCCGGCCAGACGCGTCGCGCGCTCAGCAGCGTGAGCTTCGACATTCCCGCCGGCAAGACGGTGGCGCTGGTCGGCACCTCGGGCGCCGGCAAGACGACGACCGCGCAACTGCTGATGCGCTTCTGGGATCCCGACAGCGGCCGCATCACGCTGAACGGCGCCGACCTCAAGGCCTACAAGCTCGATGACCTGCGCCGCATGATCGCCCTGGTGGCGCAGGACACCTACCTGTTCAACGACACACTGCGCGCCAATATCCTGATCGCCCGCCCCGACGCGTCGGAGGCGGAGCTGCAGGCTGCGATCCGGCACGCCTCCTTGTCCGAGCTGGTGGCCACGCTCCCTGAAGGCCTCGAATCCCTCGTCGGCGAGCGCGGCACGTCGCTGAGCGGCGGCCAACGCCAGCGGGTCGCCATTGCCCGCGCCTTCCTGAAGGACGCGCCTATCCTGATTCTCGACGAGGCGACCTCGCACCTCGATGCAGTCAACGAACAGGCAGTGCGCCGCGCGCTCGATCTGCTGCAGACCGACCGGACCACCATCGTCATTGCACATCGGCTTTCGACCGTGCGGGATGCCGACCAGATCGTGGTGCTCGACGAGGGCCGCGTGGCCGAGATCGGCACCCATTCGACGCTGCTGATGAAAGGCGGGTTGTACGCGCGGCTGGTGTCACGCCAGCTTGCGGCCGTCTATGCGCCCGCGGCATCCTGACGGGACCTCGAGTGCAGGAGAATTCGATGTTCAGCCACGTCACCGTCGGCAGCAACGACATGACCCGGTCCAAGGCTTTCTATGACGGCATGACGAAGCCGCTTGGCCTGGTGCGTCACATGGATTTTCCCGATGGCGTCGGTTACGGCACGCAAGGCGGGCGGCCGCAGCTCTGGATCGTGCGCCCGCTCGACAAGAATGCCGCGACCGTCGGCAACGGCATCACCATCGGCCTCGAAGCCGATAGCCGGCCGGCCGTCGATGCCGCTCATGCCGCCGCCATCGCCAACGGCGGCAAGGACGAAGGCAAGCCCGGCCTGCGCCCGCATTACCACGCGAATTATTACGGTGCGTATGTTCGCGATCCGGACGGCAACAAGGTGTGCATCGTTTGCCACAAGCCGGCGTGAGGCGTAGCATCGACGCAATTCGAAAAGGAGTTGCGCATGGAACCGTTCAAGGTGTTCTGGCAGCCTGGTTGAACCAGCTGTCTGAGACTCAAGGAGTTTCTATCGGTCCGTGGGATCGACTTCGTTTCAGTGAATGTTCTTGAAGACCCCAACGGCCTCGCTGAGCTGCAGAAGCTGGGCGCGCGGTCGGTGCCCGTGCTGTCGCGCGGCGACAAGTTCACCTTCGGCCAGAGTACCAAGCAGATCGTCGACTTCCTCGGCCTGAACGAGAAGTCGGGCCCCGAGCTCACGACCGACGAGCTGGTGGCCCGGATCGACAAGTACATGGGGGCGGCGCTCGAGCTGATCCCGCTGATGCCGGCCGACCGGCTCGCCACCCATGTGCCCGGCCGGCCGCGCAGCTACCGGACGCTGAGCTTCCACCTGTTCCGGGTGGTCGCGGCGTTCCTCGACGCCAACGAAGGCGTGACCCTGGTGCGGGAGGCGTTCGGCGAGGAGCCCAAGCCCGACGCCACCACGGCCGAGCTGGTCGCCTATGGCGAGAGCGTCCGTAAGCGCTTCAAGGACTGGTGGGCCAAGGGTGACACCGCTCCCAGCAAGGAGCTGCCGACCTACTACGGGGCGCAGAGCCTGCATGACCTGATGGAGCGGACGACCTGGCACTGCGGCCAGCATGTGCGCCAGTACATGATGCTGCTGGAGAAGGAGGGCGTCAGCCATCACCAGCCGCTGAAGCCGCCGGACTTCACCAAGCTGCCGTTCCCGCAGAACGTGTGGGATGGCTGAAACCTTCGGGCTTCGGGGGCGTTAGCTGCCACAGAGATGCCCCCACAGCCCGGAGGACGACGATGCGCAACGGCACGGCCCACGCCATCCCGAGCAAGGATCTGGTCAAGGAAATCAATGCGTTGAAGGCGCAGCTCAAGCGCGTTTCCGATGCCATGGCGAACGACGCCAGCGACGGGATGAACCGCGCCATCGACGCTGTCGAGAGCAAGAGCCGTGAGACCATCGACGACGCGGTCGATGCCGCCCAGCGCTTCATCGACGAGTACAGCGACACCGCCAAGGAAACCGCCTCGCGGCTGGCCCGCGCCTCGAGCCAGATGCGCGACAGCGCCGCCGATTCCCTGGTGGAGACGGTGCAGGCCCGGCCCTTCGGGACGCTGGCCGCCGTGATCGGCATCGGCTTCCTTGCGGGGTACCTTTGTCGTCGGACCTGACCGCAAGGTCAGCCGCTCCCCGACCGCTCAGAAAGTGAGCAACACCTCATCGAAGGGACTTCAGCTGGTCGAAGGTCTCGCCCGCATACTGGCGCTGCCCGCGATGATGCGGGCGGCGCGCGCCTCTGCAGCCGACACCGCGCAGCGCGCGGCGCTCGGCGCCGCCGCCGGCTTCGCCGGACTTGTCGGCCTGTTCTGCTTCACCAATGCCAGCCTGACCCTGCTCGAACGCCGGATGGATCCCGCCGAGGCATGGTCGCTGGTCGGCGGCTTCTATGCGGTGGTCGGCGGGCTTCTTTACTTCGCCTCGACCAGGCGCCGCCGCTGACCCTCCGCAGCGGGCTTTCCGGGGTTGGCCCTTCCTGGCTTCGGCTTGTAGCCGCGTGAGGCGAGCGGCGGACGTTCGGAGACCCACCGGCTGGCTGGCCGGTCGTCCGACAACAGCACCTCCAGCCAGCGCAGCGACGGCAGATGGGCGGCGATGGTGCTGAGCAGGATCAACAGCGGCACCGCCACGATCGCGCCGATTGCGCCCCACATCCAGCCGAGCAGGGCGATCGTCACGAACACGCCGACGGTGTTCAGCGAACAGCGGCGGCTCACGAACGCCGGCGTCACGAACTGCGATTCGGCGAAGTGGATCAGGACCAGGATCGCCGGCGCCGCCACGATGCGGGGCCAGTCCTCGAAGGTCAGCAGGCCGACCAGCGCCACCAGGGCGATCACCACCGGCGGCCCGACGAACGGCACGAACGAGGCCACGCCCAGCAGCACGCCCCACATCATCGCGTTGGGCACACCGATCAGCGCCAGCGCGACCGTGGCCAGCACCGCAACGCAGGAGTAGATCACCGCCAGCGAGAACAGGTAGTGGCCGACCCGCTCGTTGATGTCCCGCATCATGCGGGCAAGCCGCACGCGGGTCTCGAAGCTCACCGGGATGCGCAGGATCTGGCGCCGATGGCCGTTGCGATGCGCCAGCAGCATGAAGGCCAGCACGCCGGCATAAGCGATCTGCAGGATCACGGCCGGGGTGGTGCTGGCAAGCTGGCCGAGCAGCGAGTGATTGTTGACCACGACCTTCTCCGCCGTATCGCTGGTCCGGGCGGCGGTCGCGCTCGCTGCCTGCTCGACCTTGCTGGTGAGCTCCTGCATGAAGGCCAGCGACCTGCGCAGACCTTCGAGCTTGCGTTGCAATGTGAGGGTGAGGAACGGCGCCTGCGCGGCCCAGTCGGCGATCGACGGGATCACCAGCGACAGGATTCCGGCCACCACCAGACCCAGCAGCACCACCGCGACGACGGCGGCCGCCGTCGGCGGCAGGCGAATCCGCTCGAGCGTGTTGGCAACCGGCGTCAGGATCAGCGCCAGCACGACGGCGCCCGCCGTCGGAATCAGGAAATCCCGCGCTACGAAGCCGACGGCGGCGACGGCGCACACGGCCAGGATGATGAGCGGCCGGCGGATCGCTGAGTTGCCCCGAACGTGAACGGTCGGAACGAGTGCGTCGGACCTCTCCACCATTCTCTCCTCGTGATTCGATCAAACGGGCGCCGTGCGCAAACGTTCCGGACGCGGGCAAAACAGTGACAAAAAGATTTCGTTTGACCGATGGCGAAACAGAGGAGGAAGCGCCGCGTTCACATCGAAAGTGAAACTCCGGGAGCGCTTCGTCCGTGCGCATCGTCGCCAAGCTCATTGCTCTGGCAGTCCTGGCAACCTCCATCGCCGCGCCAGCACGAGCGCAAGTTCCCGAACAGCAAGGCTTCTTCGGCAACATCGACGGACGCTGGATGTGGCTTGGCGGCGACAAGGTATCGGTCCCCGGCGCCTCGGCCGACGTCACCAACGGGCCTGGCGGCCAGATCATGATCGGCTACAAGATGGATGCCCACTGGGATGCCGCGCTGGCGGGCGACGTGCAGGGCCTGCTGTCGCACCTCACCAAGCTGCAGAACGGCACGCTCTCGGTGGACACCAACCATCAGCATTTCGATCTCGAGCTCGGCTACAGCGACGGCTGGTGGCGGGTCGACGCCGGCCTGCGCGGAATCCACTACAAGCAGGGCGCCACCTATGCGATCGCGCCTGTCTCCGGCTTCGACCAGCGGGACATGTATGGCATCGGCCCCAAGATCGGCGGCGGCATACGCCTGCCGATTTCGGAGAATTGGGGCGTAATCGGCGGCGCCGACGCGGCCCTGCTCTACACCAGCTTCAACGAGATGGGCACCGGCGTGCTGCTCAGCAACACCTCCTATTGGCAGTTCGTCCCGCAGCTCAGCGCGGAGTTGGGCGTCAGCTGGCGTTCTTCCGACTCGCCCTCCTTCTCCTTCAGCACCGGCGCGCGCATCGCCGCCTCCTTCAACACCGCCATCACCGCCGACGGCTCGCACCAGGGCACGCTGCTCGAGTTCGGGCCGTTCATCCGGATGGCCTACAACTTTGCCGGCCCCAGCCGCAGCGCCCGCCTGGCGGTGAAGGAGGAGCGCGAGATCTGGACCAATTCGCCGCCCACCGGCAGCCGTCGCTACACCGCCTACTTCGGCTTCGAGAGCAGCACTCTCAGCCTGGTCGCGAGGTCGGTCGTCCACCAGGCCGCCGAGGACATCAGGAACGGCTGGCCGGCAGTCATCGCCATCGCGGCGACCGACCGCGACGACGGCTCGGACCTTTCGCGGGCCCTGTCGCTACGCCGCGCCGATGCCATCCGCGAGGCACTGATCAGCGACGGCATCGCGCCGACGCAGATCGACATCGGCACCGCCGCCTCGGCGCCCCAGGTACCGGCCCTCCAGGCGAGCATCGGCACGCCGCAAAACCGCGCGCGGATCAACTACTGACTCTCCCCGGAGCGGGCCTCCGGCAAGACTGCTGAAATTGCGTTTCTCTCTGAGGGATGGGCCGATTGCCGTCTGGTGTGAAAGTCCTACGCTCGCGGCATGCCTGTCTATGCCCGGACCGTGCCCGTCATGGAGCGTCATCGCTTCGACGTGGCGTCTCTCGACCGCTACCTGCGCGACCACCTTGCCGGCTATCGCGGCGGGCTCGAGGTACAGCAGTTCGATTCGGGGCATTCCAACCCGACGTTCTTCCTGTCGGCGGAGATGGCCGATGGCAAACGGCAGGACTTCGTGCTGCGCAAGAAACCGCCCGGGCAACTGGTCGCCTCCGCGCATCAGGTCGACCGCGAGTTCCGGGTGATCTCGGCATTGGCCAAGACCGACGTGCCGGTCGCGCCCGCCCACTTCCTCTGCACCGACGAGTCGGTGATCGGCCAGATGTTCTACGTCATGAGCTGCGTCGAGGGCCGCATCCTGATCGACCCGTCGATGCCCGGCCAGACGCCGGCCGAGCGCGCGGCCATCTTCGATTCGATGAACGACGTGCTGGCGCGCCTGCACAAGGTCGATCCGGTCAAGATCGGATTGGGCGACTATGGCCGCAGCGGCCAGTACATCGCCCGCCAGCTGGCGCGCTGGACCAGGCAGTATGCCGAGCTCAAGACCGAGCACATCGAGGCGATGGAGAAGCTGTCCGCCTGGCTGCCCGAGCACATTCCGGCCGAGGATCCGACGACCATCGCCCATGGCGACTACCGGCTGGGCAACCTGATCGTCCATCCGACCGAGCCGCGCATCGTTGCCGTGCTCGACTGGGAGCTCTCCACGCTCGGCCATCCGCTGGCCGACCTCGCCTACAACTGCCTCGGCTATCACATGAAGGAGCCGCCGCACGGCTTTGCCACGGTCGACTTCGAGAAGCTCGGCCTGCCGACCGAGAGCGAGTACGTCGCCGCCTATTGCCGGCGCACCGGCCGGCGGCGCATCGAGCACTGGAACTATTACGTCGCCTTCTCGCTGTTCCGGCTCGCCGCCATCGCGCAGGGCGTCTACCGCCGCGGCCTGCAGGGCAATTCGTCGAATCCAGAGTCCGTGAAGATGAGCAAGGCGCCCCGCGAACGGGCCGAACTTGCCTGGAGTCTCGTATCCTAGGGAGAGAAACAGTGACCAGAATCAGCCGCCGCTCCGTCCTGACGCTCGCCGGAGCGGCCCTCGCGGCCCCTGCGATCGGACGCGCCGACACGGCGTTGCCCGACAGGCCGCTCAAGATCCTGGTCGGGTTTCCGGCGGGCGGCGGCAGCGACGTGATGGCCCGTATCATCGCCGAGGCGGTCAAGCAACGGACCGGCCGCAACGTCATCATCGACAACAAGGCCGGCGCGTCGGGAACGCTGGCCGGCGAAGCGCTGAAGAACAGCCCGCCCGACGGCACGACCATCTGCTACATGCCGTCGGCGACGGTGGTGCAGAAGCTCACCATGCCGTCGATCCCGTTCGATCCGCAGACCGATCTCGCGCCGGTCACGCTGGCCGGCACGGTGCAGACGACCTACTGCGTCTCGCCGACCATCGGCGTGAACTCGGTCCCGGAATACATTGGCTGGCTGAAGAAGAATCCGACGCGGCAGAACTTCGGCACGACGGCAATGGGCTCGTTCACGCATTTCTTCGGCGTCATGGCGGGCCAGGCGATCGGCGTGCCGCTCGAGCCGGTGCCGTATCGCGGCGCTGCGCCCCTGGTGGCCGACCTGCAGGGCGGCCACGTGCCGGCGGGCTGCGGCGGCCTCACCGACTTCCTCGAGCACCATCGCGCCGGCAAGGTGAAGATCCTGTTCACCTCGGGCGAAAAGCGGGCGACCGCGGCGCCCGACATTCCGACCGGCAAGGAGCTCGGCTATCCCTCGCTGCAGATCCTGGGCTGGTACGTCTTCTTCGCCCCGCCCAGGACGCCGCCGGCGCTGATCGACGCCTGGGGCAACGAGTTGCGCGCCGCGCTCAGGCTGCCCGAGATCGAGAAGAAGATGACTGAGTTCGGCCTCGACGTCGAAACATCGACGCCGCAGCGTGTCAGCGAGATGATGGCGGCCGACTTCAAGCGCTGGAAGGAAATCATCGACGCAATAGGCTACAAGGCGCCGCAGTAGCGCGAGCGACCCGGAGGAGAACGCCATGCCGATGTTCAAGCGTGCCGATGCCGAGATCCACTACGAGGTGTACGGCTCGGGCTTCCCGGTGCTGCTGTACGCGCCGGGCGGACTGAAGTCGCAGATGGGAATGTGGGGCGGCTCTTCGCCCAACTATCCCAACGGCTATCCGTGGATGGACCCGCGCACAGCGCTCGCCGACAAGTTCACGGTCGTCGCCATGGACCAGCGCAATGCCGGCCAGTCGGGCGCCGACGTGAAGCCCGACCACGGCTGGCACACTTTCGCCGGCGACCACTTCGCGCTGATGGATCACCTGGGCTTCGACAAATTCCACGTCATGGGCGGCTGCATCGGCGGCAGCTACTGCTTCGAGGCGATCGAGCACGATGCATCGCGCATCGGCGCTGCGGTGCTGCAGAACCCGATCGGCCTGTGGGAGAACCGCGACACCTGGGACGAGGCGGTGAAGGGCTACAGCGCGACGGTGCGCGCCCGCGATCCATCGATCAGCGAGGCGACCATCCAGTCGTTCGGAAAGAACATGTTCGGTACGGACTTCGTGTTCTCAGTCACTCGCGAGTTCGTGAAGGACTGCAGGACACCGCTCTACCTCCAGCCCGGCACCGACAAGCCGCATCCGGCGAAGACCAGCGAGGAGATCGCCGCCCTCGCCCCCAACATCGAGGTCCAGAAGGACTGGAAGGGTCCGACCTGGCTCGACGAGTCGATCAGGCGGGTGCGCGCCTTCCTTGAGCGCAACACGCCGCACTAAGTCACTCCACGATCGGCTGCTCGCGCAGCCATTTGCGCGCATCGTGGATGCTGCCGAACACCTCGACGGGCCGGTCGGACGAGGCCAAGGCCTTGAAAGTACGGGCGAGATCGCCGCGCTTGCGATCGACCACCAGGGCCAGGGGCCCGCGCTTGCGGCCCTTCGAGAAGTTGCGCATCTGCTCGTCGAACGCCAGCAGCACGTCCCGGTCGATGGTCGCGGAATCGGCGCCGGTCGCATCGATGATCTTGCGGTAATGCATGATGTTCGCCTTGACGACCTCGGCGACGAACTCTCCGTATTCCTTGAGGGTGACGTTCCCCCTCCCCACACCGATCAGAATCCGGTCGGGGTGAAAAATCTCGAGCTGAATAGGCATTGCACCACCACCCGCGTGGAGTATGCCGGAGCCGAGGTTACAGTCCAGCGCAACCCTGTTATTTTTCCCTGCAAGAAAGCGCCTCGGGGGAGGAATAACACCATGTGGAACCAGGTATACAATCCGCTCGGTAACGAGTGGCTGTCGACGCTCGTCGCCGCCATTCCAGTGGTCGTGCTGTTGATGCTCATCGCGTCGGGCAAGGTCAAAGCACACCTTGCCGCGGTGATCGCGCTGGTTGCGGCGATCTGTATCGCCATCTGGGCCTTCACCATGCCGGCGCCGCTGGCGCTGCGCGCCTCGGTGCTCGGCCTGGTCACCGGCTTCTTTCCGATCGGCTGGATCGTGCTCAACGTCATCTTCCTCTACCGCCTCGCGGTGGAGAAAGGCTCGTTCGAGCTCCTGCAACGCACGATCGGCAACGTCTCGCCGGACCGCCGCATCCAGCTGCTGCTGATCGCCTTCTCCTTCGGCGCCTTCTTCGAGGGCGCGTCGGGCTTCGGCACGCCGGTCGCCGTCACCGGCGCCATGCTGATGGGGCTGGGCTTCTCGCCGCTCGCCGCGGCGGGCCTCAGCCTGATCGCCAACACCGCACCGGTTGCCTACGGCGCGCTCGGCACGCCGATCCAGGGCCTCGCCTCGGTGACCGGGCTCGACCCCTTCCTGCTGGGCGCCATGGTCGGCCGACAGCTGCCGATCTTCTCGCTGATCGTGCCGTTCTGGCTGATCTGGGCGTTCGCCGGCTTCAAGGGGATGAAGGACGTCTGGCCCGCGATCCTGGTGACCGGCGTCTCCTTCGCCGTGCCGCAGTTCCTGATCTCCAACTTCGTCAATCCGTGGATCGTCGACGTCGGCGCCTCGCTGATCTCGATGGCCTGCCTGATCGGCTTCCTCAGGATCTGGCAGCCCAAGGAGCTGTGGCTGTCGCCGGCGCTGCGCGTTCGCGACGATTCGGTCGGCACCCTGCCCGCCAAGGAAGTCTCGACCGCACCGGTGACCACCGCCGAAATGTGGCGCGGCCTGATGCCGTGGATCATCGTCTGCATCGTGCTGCTGGTGTGGGGCAGCGACTGGTTCAAGGTGCCGATGAACAAGATCTTCGTCTGGAACTATCCGGTCGAAGGCCTGCACAACCTGATCAACAAGGTGCCGCCGGTGGTCGCGCAACCGACCAAGGAAGGCGCGGTCTTCTCCTTCACCTGGCTGACCTATACAGGCTCGGGGATGCTGATCGCGGCGATCCTGTCGGCGTTCCTGATGGGCTTCAATCCGGTGCGGCTGGTGAAGGCCTATGGCGAGACGATCTGGGCGCTGCGCTATTCGCTGCTCACGATCGCGGCCATGCTGGCGATCGGCACGCTGACGCGCTATTCGGGCATCGATGCGACGCTCGGCCTCGCCTTCGCCCATGCGGGCTTCCTCTATCCGTTCTTCGGCACCCTGCTCGGCTGGCTGGGCGTGGCGCTGACCGGATCGGACACCGCGTCGAACGTGCTGTTCGGGGGCCTGCAGAAGATCACCGCCCAGCAGCTCGGCCTGTCGCCGATCTTGATGGCGGCGGCCAACTCCTCGGGCGGCGTGATGGGCAAGATGATCGACGCCCAGTCGATCGTCGTCGCCTCGACCGCGACCAACTGGTTCGGCCACGAGGGCTCGATCCTGCGCTTTGTCTTCAAGCACTCGATCACGCTTGCTTGCCTGGTCGGCGTGTTCGTGATGCTGCAGGCCTATGTCTTCACCGGCATGGTCATCCATCCCTGACGCCATCCTGCACGCATGCCGATCGAGATCGACCGCCGAGACCTCTATCGCTGGATCGCCACCGCGCTGCTCACCCTGGCGAGCCTGTTGGCGATCGTGGGCGGCGGCTGGGCACTGGTGCGCGGCAAGAGCCCGGTCGACACGGCACTCGACGACATCCGCCGTTTGCCGCTGATCGCCACGGTGATGGCCGACAATCCCGCCGCCGAGAGCCGCATGCGCAAGGCGATCGAGGAGGAGCTTGCCCGCCCGACGCGGACCGGCCTGTCGCGGCCCTACGCGCTGGCGGCCGACCTGCGCCGCCAGTACATCGTGCCGGCGCTGCGCGCCGCCGACGATCCGAGCGCGCTCGCCGCGCTCGGTGCCCGGGCGGACTTCGCCCGCTACCTGCGACGCGCCGACCCCGCCGCCTGCCGCCAGTTCGCGCTCGGCAACCTGCAGCGGCCCGAGCTCTTGCCGTCGGAGGGCCGGCAGCTGTTCGCGGAGTACCTGCAGGCGCTGCTCGCCGCCTATCGCAACGGCAAGGCGGCCGGCGCGCCGCAACCCTCGCTGACGCGCGAGGCGCTGGGCGCCGCGCTGAAGCAGGCGGGCTTCACCAAGGTCGACTTCGACCGGCTGCAGGGCTTCCAGACCCTCTCCAACGAGGTGAGCTGCGACGTCGAGATCAAGGTCGATGCGGCGAGCGAGCGCCTGCCCGCCCAACTGCGCGGTCCGTACGCGCGCTACGCCCTGACCAGCAACTGAGCAACGAACCGGCGCGGTGGGCGTTGTCGCAACATGGCAGCAACCGCACATGGCGGGCACGCCCGCATGGGGGCGCGCCACCGGGCCAAGCTCAAGAAATGGTCGGGCAAGGTGACGCGCGAGAGCGACGCGCTCGACCTCGAGCACGGCGTGTTCAAGAAGCGCAGCGCGCACGACATCGCGGTGTCGCTGAAGCGCTCGGCCGAGCGCAGCAAGCGGCGCAAGTCGGCGCCGAAGCGCTCGGCGATGTCGATGCTGACCTTCTACATAAATCGCGCCGGCAAGGGATTGTCGGCGAGCCGCCGCCGGACGCTCGAGAAGGCCAAGGACGAGCTGCGCAAACTGTTCGCCTGAGGCTCGGCCTCTGCTAGCCTCGCGCCGACTCGGAGATCTATGAAGCGCAATTCGACAATCGCCCTCGTGCTGGTCGCGGGAGCCGTCGCCGTGGCCCTGGCCGTCTGGGCGGTGAAGTACTTCACGGCCGATGCCGACACGGAGCGGGCGATGGCCACATACCGCGCGCAGCCGCTGGTCGGGCTGGTGCTGGCCGACAATCCCGCGGTCGAGGCCGAGCTGCGCGGCGCCATCGAACAGGACCAAAGCCATCCCCAGCCCGGGCAGTCGCGGGTATTCGACACCATCGCGAAGCTCCGCCAGACCGTCATCGCGCCGACCGTCGCGGCGGCAGACACGGCCAGCGCGCTGGCCGTCATGAAGGCCCGGGTCGGGCTGGTGGGCTACCTGCAGAAGCACGACCTGGTCGCCTGCCGGCAGTTCGCCGCCGCCGGCATCCAGGACATCAGCAAGCTCGACGACGAGGGCCAGCGGCTGTTCCGCGCCACGCTCGCCGCGATGGAAGCGGCCTACCGCAACGGCAAGGCCAACGGCGGCAAAGGCTCGCTGCCGACCGCCGAGGAGTTCCGCGCGATGCTGCAAACCGCCGGCTTCACCGACGACGACTTCGCCAAGCTGCGCGATGCCGCGGCGCTGAAGGACGCCGACCTCTGCGCCCTCGAGCTCCGGATCGACGAGGCGCCGGACAAGCTGCCCGACGACAAGCGCGGCCCGTTCGCGCGTTTCGTCATCGCGCACTGAGCGGGCATCCCTAGTTGCTCTTCAGGATCTTCGCCGTCGCATCGGCGAAGACCTGGCAGCCCAGCACGATGTCGGCGTCGGCGGTGTTCTCGCTGAAATGGTGCGAGATGCCGCCGATGGACGGCACGAACATCATCGCCGCCGGCAGCTTCAAGCCGATGATCTGCGCATCGTGGCCGGCGCCGGACGGCATGCGCATGTGCTTGTCGGGCGCGTGCATCGCGGCCGACTCCTCGATCGCATCGAGGAAGCGATCGTCCATCACCGTCGGCATGGTACGCGAGAGGTTGACGCATTCGACTTTGCATGGGCCCCTGGCGTTGGCCGCCGCAACGATGTCCGTCAGGGCCTTCTCGAAGCGGTCGAGCACGGCTTTGTCGGCGTCGCGGAACTGCAGCAGCATCTCGGCCTTGCCCGGGATGATCGCGGGGGCGCCCGGCTCGAGCGACATCTTGCCCACCGTCCAGACGCTGCGCGGCCCGGCGAGCTTGGGGAAGGTCTCCATCACCTCGTTGTAGAGCCGCATCATCGCGACGCCCGCATCCTTGCGGATCGGCATCGGTGTGGTGCCGGCATGGTTCTGGATCCCGGTGAAGGTGAGCCGATAGCCGCAGATGCCGACGATCGCCGTCACGATGCCGATCCGCCGACCGGTCTGCTCGAGCACGCCGCCCTGCTCGATATGCGCCTCGAGGTAGCCGCGATAGCGGCCTTCCTCCAGATGCTCGCGCGGCTTGCCGTCGAGGCCGGCCGCTTTCAGCGCATCGCGCATCGGCGTGCCCTCGTCGCGATGCCGCGCCTTGTCGATCTCGGCATCGCCGAACATTCCGACGAACGAGCGGCTGCCGACCATCTGGCCCCAATGCCCCTCCTCGTCGGCCCACGACGCGACGTCGACCGCGAGATGCGCCGTCTCGGGATCCTCGGAAAGCGCGCGCGCCACCTCGAGCCCGTAGATCACCCCCATCACCCCGTCGAGCCAGCCGCCGCGCGGCTGGGTGTCGGAATGCGAGCCGATCAGGATGCGGGGCCCGGTCTTGGGACTCTTCCCAAGCACGGTGCCGACGCCGTCGATCACCGGCTCCAGCCCCGCCTCTTTCATGCGGCCGGCCAGCCAGTGCCGGCTCTCGATATCCTGCGGCGACAGATGCGGCCGGTGCACCCCGGTCTGGTAGCGGCCGAAATCGGCGATGCGCCGCAGGTCCGCGAGGAGTCGTTCGCCGTTGATCCTAGGCATGGGAGAGCACCCACTGGGCAATGGAGAGAAGCGTGTCGTCGGCGTGACGCAAGCCGACCAGCTGGACTCCGAGCGGCAGGCCCTGATCGCCCGCCCCCAACGGCAGCGTGACGCATGGGGTGCCGGCCAAGGTCCAGATCGAGTTGAAGCGCGGATCGCCGGTGAAGTCCTGGCCCTTCGGCGCCTCGCCCGGCGCGCTGGGGCAGATCAGCACGTCGACATCGTCGAACAGCGAATCGATGTGTGCCTTGAACGCCACCGTCTTGCGCTGCGCGGCGACGTAGCGGTCGAAGGTGATGCCGTCGGCCTTCTTCAGGACGGCCATCAGCTCGGCGCTGACCTTGTCGGGATTGCGCAGCCGCTCGTCGGCGTAGTTGCGCAAGGATTCCCAGCCGGTGATCGCCCCGTGATCGTCGAGGATGTTCCTGAACTCGGGCGCGAACGCCACTTCCTTCGCGCCGAGCCTGGCGGCCATCTTCTCCAGCAGTGCCTGGGTGTCCGGCTCGGCGTCGCTCCAGATCGGCGTGCGGCAGAAGCCCACCCGGGGCGCGCTCACGTCGCGATCGATCGCCACCGGCGGCAGGGCCAGCACGGCGCCGCGGAACAGCGCGATGTCGTCGAGCGTGCGCGCCATCAGGCCGAGCGTATCGACGGAATGGCACTGCATCTTGATGCCGACGCGCGAGAAGTCGCCGAAGGTCGGCTTGTAGCCGATGATGCCGCAATAGGCCGCCGGCCGGATCACCGAGCCGCCGGTCTGCGTCCCGAAGGCGAGCGGCACGTGGCCGTCCGCCACTGCCGCGGCCGAGCCGGACGACGAGCCGCCCGGCGTGTGCGCCGCATTGTGCGGATTGCCGGTCGGACCGGCATGACGGTTGGCGAACTCGGTCGTCACCGTCTTGCCCATGATCACGCCGTTGGCGTTCCGGCACAGCGCGACACACGCGGCGTCGCCGAACGGCCGCGTGCCCTCGAAGATCGGCGAGTTGTGGCCGGTCGGCATGTCGTGCGTGTCGATGATGTCCTTCACGCCGATCGGCACGCCGCGCAGCAACCCGCCTGTCGCCTTGTCGGCGGCGCGCGCCTGCGCAAGCGCCAACGCCGGATCGAGATGCACCCAGGCCTTCACCACAGGATCGCGCTCGGCGATGCGATCGAGGCAGGATTGCACGAGTTTCTCCGAGGTGAATGTGCCCGCCTCGATCGCCTTGACGGCTTCGGTCGCGCTGATCGGCTTCATCGCAGCGCTCCGTGCACCCAACCCGCAATGTCGAGCAGGCGCGCATCCTCGTGCTGTCGGCCGACCAGTTGGATGCCGACCGGCAGGCCCTTCGGACCGCGGCCGAACGGCAGGCTGACGCATGGCATCCAGAGATAGGTCCACAGGAGGTTGAAGGTGGCGTTGCCGGTCCGCTCCAGGCCGAGCGGCGCCTCGCCCGGCGCCGGCGCGGTCAGGATGGCGTCGATGTCGGCGAATTTGGCGTCGACCGCCGCACGCCCGCGCTCGCCGAGCTTGCGCGCCTCGACCCAGGCCGCGTAGTCGAGCCTCTTCCCAGCCGCGATCTTGTCTTCCTGGAAGCTCTTCGACAGCAGGTCGAAGAAGCGGCGCGCTTCATCGGCCGCGGCGCGCGGCCCATCGAAGGCGCTCAGCAGCCGCTGGCCCTCGCGCATCTCGAACATCTCGGCCGGCATCTCAAACTCGCTCACCTTGGCACCGGCCTTGCGCAGCTTCGCGGCCGCGTCCTCGATCGCGGCGATGCCCTCGGGCTGCATCTCGTCCTTGTGCGGCGTGAAGCAGACGGCGATGCGCGGCGGCGTCTCGAGCGTCTCGATTGGCCGATGCGGGATCGCCATCAGCGCGGCGCGGAACAGCGCAATGTCGTCGAGACTGCGGGCGTAGGCGCCGATCGTGTCCAGCCATTCGGTGTTGGCCTTCATGCCGGCGACCGGGAAATGACCGAAGGTGGGCTTGTAGCCATAGACACCGCAGAACGCCGCCGGCCGGATCACCGAGCCGCCGGTCTGCGTGCCGGTCGCCAGCACGACCTGGTAATCCGCCACTGCCGCCGCCGAGCCCGACGATGAGCCGCCCGGCGTGTGGTCGGGATTGTGCGGATTGCGGGTCTTGCCGGGATGGCGGTTGGCGAACTCGGTCGTCACCGTCTTGCCGAGCAGGATCGCACCCGCATGTTTGGCGAGTGCCACAGTCGCTGCATCGGCCAGCGGCCGGTGCGCCTTGTAGATCGGCGAGCCGTAGGTCGTCGGCTGGTCGTGGCTGTCGATGATGTCCTTTACGCCCATGGGCACGCCGTGCAGCAGGCCCCGGCGCGGCCCGCGATCGAGCGTTCGCGCGCGATCGAGCGCGGCATCGCGCGCGAGATGCGACCAGGCCAGCACATCGGCGTCGCGCTTGTCGATCCGCTCGAGGTGCGCGCGGACGACGGCCTCGGCAGTGAGCTTGCCGGCGTCGATCTGCTGGGCGATTTCCGTGGCGGTGAGCGTGTTGGGCGTGGCCATGAGCGGCATTGGAACAGCAATTCGCGTGCCGCGGCAACGCTGGCTCGCTTTCCCCTTCGTCCTCCGGAACACCGGAGATCCCACATGCTCACCGGCGCACCGCTCTGCTTGCATCCGTGGTCTGGCATCCGTTTTCGACCGTTTTCCCGGTTTTTGCCGGACTCGCGGTTTTTCGTTCGATAGAGATGTTTGACATGACGTACTCCTGTGCAAGGTCCAGGAGGATATGCGCACTGTCCATCGAACACCTATTCCGGGCATTGGCGATGCCAAAAGTCCGCAATTTCCCGCACATGAATCACGCTCCATTGCCCATCGCGCAGGGAGCGCGGCACTCCAATGCCGCTCATCTTTGCCCCTGCACCGCACGAATGCTGGAGAATCGCGTTTGTGCCCGCGCTCGATTTTCTGACCGCAGAAAAGAAAAGGATGGTAACTGACCGTTCGCAACGAACCGAAGAGTGAAGCAATGACTCGTGCGCGCCTGCGCGATCTCGGCCTCACGGTCGGCACCCTGCCGACCGGACCGTACAACGCCATCACCGACATCGCGGGGGTCAAGGTGGGCTACTCGACCGTCATCCAGGACGAGCCGCGGATTGCCCGGACCGGCGTGACCGCGATCTGGCCACGCGGGCCGGAAATCTGGACCGACTACGTCTTCGCGGGGACGTTCTCGTTCAACGGCAACGGCGAGATGACCGGCTTGCCGTGGCTTGCCGAACAGGGCCTGCTCGGCGCGCCGATCGGGATCACCAACACCTACCAGGTCGGCGTGGTCCGGGACGCTATCACGGCGCTCGCGGTGCGCGACGGCGCCTCGCAGGCCTTCCATCTGCCGGTCGTCGCCGAGACCTACGATGGCTGGCTGAGCGACATCCAGGCTTTCACCCTGATCCAGGAGCATGCATTTGCCGCGTTCGACAGCGCAGTCGGAGGCGCCATTGCCGAAGGCAATGTCGGCGGCGGCACCGGCATGATCTGCCACGAGTTCAAGGGCGGGACCGGCACCGCATCCCGCGTCGTCGTGGAGGATGGCGAGCGTTATACGGTCGGTGCGCTGGTGCAGGCGAACTATGGTGCGCGCGACCTGTTTCGGGTCGACGGCGTACCGGTCGGCCGCGAGATCGGGCCGGACGTCGTTCCCGCCCACCGCTCGGGCAGGAAGGCCGTCGCGCCCCCGACGACGGAAGGCTCCATCATCGTCGTCCTGGCGACCGATGCGCCGCTCCTTCCGATCCAATGCCAGCGGCTCGCCCGTCGCGCCACGACAGGTCTGTCGTGGGTGGGCGGCATCGGCGCCAATGGCAGCGGCGATATCTTCATCGCCTTCTCGACCGGCAATCACATCGGTCAGAACGACAGGATCACCAACGTGCGGATGATCGCGCCCGACGCCATGACGACCCTCTTCCAGGCCGCGGCCGAGGCCACCGAAGAGGCGATCCTCAACGCGATGTGCAAGGCGGAGACCATGTCCGGCCGGGATGGCCGCACCGTCCACGCCCTGCCGCTCGACCTCCTGCAGGAGGTGATGCGGAAGTATCGGCCCAAAGCCTAGAACATATTCCGTCCGGCCCGATCGGCCAGACGGAATATGCCTGCTGCAACAGGCATCGTCCGTGCGCGCATTTCCGTTCAGATGGAACCGCGCCGTTGGTCGATGGGACAAGCAATGATCGTGCGGGCGCGGTTCCATCTGAACGGAAATCGCTCTAG
>Ga0070738_10000973_pt1 | contig 68294 bp, 67 predicted proteins | sample Coa_R2_2_FD_66446 | JGI IMG/M metagenome (GOLD analysis project Ga0070738, IMG submission 66446) | Surface soil microbial communities from Centralia Pennsylvania, which are recovering from an underground coalmine fire - Coalmine... | ecosystem: Environmental > Terrestrial > Soil > Unclassified ... | reverse complement strand
GCCTTGGCGAGGATGGTGATGCCACGCTCGCGCTCGAGGTCGTTGGAGTCCATGGCGCGCTCGGCGACCTGCTGGTTGTCGCGGAAGGTGCCGCTCTGCTTCAGCAGGCAGTCCACGAGCGTCGTCTTGCCATGGTCGACGTGCGCGATGATCGCGACGTTGCGGATATCCATAAGGGGATCGTTTTCCGGGGGGAGAAAGGGGCTGTGTTTGCGCGGGTATATACGCATGGGCTGTGACACCGGCAAGGCACGTTGAGCGCGCTTCTTGCCGCTGTCACAATTCACGCATGCGTAAACGCTCGATCACCATTCACGGGCATCAGACCAGCATCTCGCTCGAGGACGAGTTCTGGGACGAGCTCGCGGCGATCGCCCGGGCGCGCGAATTGTCCCTCAATGCCCTGGTGACCGAGGTCGACAAGACGCGGGACACCCCGAAGAACGGCAGCGGCAACCTCTCGAGCGCGCTGCGGGTTTACGTGCTGAAACAGGCCAAGCGGAAGATCAGTCGAGCTTGAAGCCCTTGCGGCGCACGAAAGCGCCGAAATCGGCTCGCTCGGGCACCGAATATTGCCGAGCCTTGTCCTCGGACCAGCCATACGCCGCGCTCTGGCCGAACTTCTCCGTGTAGCGCTGCGTGCGGTACGGCTGCACCGCCTCGCGGCGCTTGTCGTAAGCAGCGATCTTCTCCTCGAGCCCGCTCTCGTCGTAGCGGTCCCGATGGATCGTGACGTCGAGCCCGAGCCGTGGACTCATGACCCCTGCGAAGGACGGCCAGCCGGCGCCCAGTGCCGCCACCGGGAAAACGTGCGACGGCAGCGACAGGATGTCCGAGACCTCCTGGGCGTGGTTGCGGATGGCACTGATCGGACAGGTCCCCAACCCTACCCGATCGGCGGCGGCGATGAAGGTCGCCAGCACGATGCCGGCATCGACCGAGGCGTTGAAGAACGGGTCGAGGTAGTCGTTGACGAACGGCCGTCCGCGCCACTCGAACAGCAGGCGATGGCGGCGATTGTTGCCGCAGAACACCAGGAACACCGGCGCCGCCTTCACCCACGGATTGTCCGGCAGCAGCGCCTCGAGCGTCTCGCGCTGGCCCTTCTCGGAGACGATCACGATGTCGGCCTGCTGCAGGTCCGACTTCGAGGGCGCCGACAGCGCCACCGCGCACAGCGTCTCGAGCAATGCCGCATCGACCGGCTGGTCGGTGTAGCGGCGGATCACGCGACGGTTGGCCATCTCGGCCAGCACGTCGGCGTTCTTTGGCGCGTCCCTCAGCGCCGGCGCGGTTCCGAACCGCGCCTTGAGCGCGTCCATCAGCTTGTCGAGCATTCAGCGGCCGAAGAGGTTGGGAAGGGGAATGTTGGGCAGCGGCACCTTGGGCAGGACGTTGCCGACGCCGGGAATGATGTTGGGCACGGCATTGGTGAGCGTGTTGACCACACCCGGCGGATCCTTGGCGCTGCCGCGATTGACGCTGTAGCTCGGGTTCGACAACGGGCCGTTGATCGAGGCGACGATGTACGCCGCCGACGGATCCTCGGCGAGCACGAAGTTCACCGTCGTGCTGGTGGTCGAGTTCACGAGATTGGTGCGGGTCACGATGTTTGCGGTGGCTCGGTCGCCGGAAATCACCAGGTTCTTGTCGGTCAGCATGCCGCCCGCGATGTCGAGATGGCCGGAGATCGGATTGTTCCGGTTCACGAACCGATGCAGCAGCACCGAGGCCGCCGTCAGCAGGTTGGTCGGGCTGCGCGCGCCCACCACGCCCAGCACGTTGCCAAGCGTGTTGTCGACCACGCCGCCGACCGCACCGGCGGCGGTCGACCCCAGGGTGATCAGCGCCTGGTCGGCGCCGGCGAACACGTGGCCGCCGAGTTGCATGCCGCCCACCATCGAGCCGCGCAGCTGCTCGCGCGTAGCGCCGGCGCCCTTCAGCGTGATACCGGTGGCGTTGAGCTGGCCGTCGACCGTGACGCGCACTTTGCCGCCGAATACGTTGGTGCCGGAGGTGCTGCGCAGCATCTCGCCGAGATTGATGCCCTTGGCATCGCCCTGGAAGGCGATCGCCAGCTCGGGCTTGCGGCCGTCGATGGTGCCGTCGAGGTCGATCGCGCCGCCATAGAGCCCGCCCTTCAGGTGCTGGAGCGTGAGCAGGCCATCCTTCAGGGTGAAGGCGATATCGGCGTTGTTGAGTCGAAGCGGCGAGCTGACCAGCGTGCCCGCGACCAGCTTGAACGAGGCATCGAAGGCGCGCAGCGCCGATGTGTCGATGGTCTGGGTCGCCGGTTGCGCCGGGGCGGAACCGGCCGGCGGCTTGCCGCGCTGTCCCGCGGGAGCCGGCGCGCCACCGAACTTGTCGAGGTCGAGGAGGCTGGTGCGAAGATCGGCGGTGATGGACGGGCGGTCGGCGACTTTGCCTTCGACCGTGCCCTCGATGGTCTGGCCGTTGGCCGTGACCTTGCCCTTGTAGCCGATGGTGGAGGGCGGGTCCTTGGCCGCCCCCGGCATGGTGAGCGTCCCGTCGATGCGCGCCGTCTGGTTCTCGGCCGCGATCTCGAGCTCGCGGAAGGTCATCGCCTCCACCGTGCCCGACACGCCGCCCTTGGCCGTGACCCTGCCGACCGTATCGGGCGCGGTCGCACCCGCGATCTTGAGCACGGGCGCGAGGTCGGGCGCCTCGAAATTCAGGGCAATGTCGAAGCGCCGCAGCGGCCGGTCGAAGTCGACGACATTGCCGCGCACGGCGAAGCGCGCGCCGCCCAGGTTGGAGACCGAGATGTCGTCGAACGAGAGCGTACGGCCCTTGAGCGCCAGGTTGGCCTGGATGCCGCCGATCGTCTGTTTGTTGTAGATTGCCTTGGCGATCTTGAGCTTCAGCCCGATCGACGGGAACACCGAGTCGGGCGCCTTCTTGCTCGACGCCGTGTTGAGCGCCGCCGGTGCCGGCTTCTTCTCACCAGCCGCAGCCCTCGCCAGGTACGCATCGAGGTCGATCGTGTCGATGTCGATCTGGGTCACGATCGACAAGGGAACCGAGAAGGTAATGGTGACTCCGCCGGTCCCTTTGACGTCGTCGAGCTCGAACGCCGCGTTCTTCACCTGGACTGCACCGCCGTTCGATCCGAGCTGGCCCTTGAGGCTGAGGCGTGTGAGCTTGTTGGCCGGCACGGATGAAGTATCGATCGCGAGCCAGGCGAGCGTGTCGCGCAGCTTCGGCCCGACCAGGCTGAAATCGCCGTTGACCCTCGCGCCCGACATCGTCGAGCTGGCCTGCAGCACCATGTCGCCCGGCAAGGTCGCGGCAAGCCTGGGCACGGCGACTGCGCCATCCTTGGCGTCGAGCTCGATCGCGACGTTTCGCACCGATTGCTTGTTGTAGACGACCTCCGCCGCCTCGAGCGAGATCTTCGCAGTCAGCGTCTCGAGGAAGCTCGTGCCGCCACTGCTGGTGGGCGGCTCCGGCGGTGCCGCCTTGCCCGGCGCGGATGGCGGCGGCGGCGAGGCAAGACCGGCGAGCACGCGATCGAGATCGATCTTGGGCAGCGACAGCTTCGCATCGACGGCCAGTGCGGGCTTGAGATCCACGGCGATCGATCCCGAGCCGCTGTCGCCGGCCAGTGCCAGCTTGAAATCGCGCGCGGCGAACCGGGCTTGCGAGGCCTCGATGGCACCATCGAAGCTGAACTTGCTGGCAAGCAAGGGCGGCAGCGCCGGCACGGGGCGGCCGGCAAGCCCGATCAGGGTCGCCGCGAACGCGGTCAGCGAATCGGCGGATGCGGTCGCGTGGCCCGAGAGCCTGGCGTTGGGGCCGAGCTCGGAGAGCCTGCCGTCGAAGCCGAGCTTGCCGCCGCCGGCATCGAGCGCGATCGACGTCGCCATCCCGTCCGCACCTTTCGCGCCGACCGAGAGATCGATCTTGAGCGGCGCGCCGTTGACGGTGGCGCTGCCGGCCAGCGAATACGGTCCGTCGATCGAGCCAACCGACGCCGTGAAGTTGGCCTGCTCGGCCGTGACCGACAGACCCGCCTTCGAATCGCTGAAGATCAGCGTGCCGTTCTCGATCGTCAGGCGGCCGAGCGACAGAGGCGCCGGCGAGCTCGGCTTGGGCGCGGCGGGCTTGGCCTCGGCGACCGACGGCGTGAATTCCCAGTTCGGCTTGCCCTCGGCATTGATCTCCAGGACGATCTTGGGCTCGACCAGCGTCACCTCGTCGACCGCAAACCGGCCGACCAGCAGCGAGAACAAGGCGGGCCGCACGGTGATCGACTTCACCTCGACCATGTTCGGGTTCTTCGCCCCCGGCATGTTGAAGAACTTCACGCCGCTCACGGTGGCGCGTGGCAGCGGCAGCAGGCTGAGCGACGCCGGCCCGTCGATCACCAGATCGCGGCCGGTCGCCTTCTTCACCTCGGCAACGATCTGCGGCTTGTACTGGTTGAGATCGATGAAGGAGGGCGCGATCAGGAGCACGACCAACAGCACGCCGACGACGCCAGCCGCAGCAATCAGGGCCCTGTTGCGCCTGGAAGAAGTCATCGGTTTCTCCCTCGATCGCCTGGATCGAAGACTAGCGCATCGCCGCTTTGCGCGGCATAAGAAATGCGTGGCCGAGATCGTCAACCTCAAGCAGGTCCGCAAGGACAAGGCGCGGCGCGAGCGGGAACGCGAGGCCGAGGCCAACCGTCAGCGCTTCGGTCGCACCAAGGGGCAGAAGGCCGTCGACAAGGATAGCCAGCAGCGCGAACGGCGCGAGCACGACGACAAGAAGCTCGATTAGACTAGCCGGCACCGCGCCACTCCGTGGCGCTCTCGGCTTGCAGGCAAAGAAAGATGAGCGCCACGGACCGGCGCGATGCCGGCATCAGCGCATTGCGGGCTTGTTCAGGGCCAGCCGGTCGAAGAAGTCGCGCGTGGCTTGCACCGCTCCGGGACCGGCGACCGCGCGCACGTTGGTGAGCTCGATGCGCCGGCCGCTCAGCGCGTCGATCAGCACGGGATCGAGCGGCTTGCCGTCGGTACGGTCGACCAGGTCCATCGGCTTGCCGTTCTTCGACGCCGGGCCGAACCGGTCGCCCCATTGCTTCAGGCCGACGATCACGGTGAACAGCGCTGCGCCCTTGTCGGTCAGGCGATACTCGTGGCGCAGCGGACGCTGGCGATAGGCGATCTTGCGGAACACGCCGGCCTCGACGAGCTTCTTCAGCCGCGCCGTCAGCACGTTGCGGGCGATGCCGAGATTCTCCTGGAAGTCGTCGAACCGGCGGACGCCGTAGAAGGCATCGCGCACGATCAGGAGCGTCCAGGGCTCGCCGACGACATCGAGCGCCGAAGCGATCGAACAATTCATCTGTTCGTACGAGGTGCGCCGCATGCGGAAAGTATAGGCCGGGCCGGTGGCCGCGCAATCCGCCGGAATCAGTCAGGCTGGTGTGCGAAGAAGTCGAGCTGCGGCCGGTTCGGCAGCATTCCTGCCTTGATCTCGGCGCCGAACAGCATGACCTGCTCGCTGTCGGGCCCGTCGGTGCCGGGCTTGTAGGCCGGCCAGGCCGGCAGGCCCTCGGCATTGGGATCGCCGGTGCGCGCGAAGGCCAGCCAATAGCCCATCATCGCCTCCGAGTACCGCCGGTCGGCATCGGTCCAGGCCCGCGTGGTGCCGAACCGATTCAGCACGTCGTACGTACCGTAGGCGTAGGCCATCTCGGCGCCGTGGTACGCGCCCATCTTCCGTCCCGGATTCTGCTGCTGGAAGGCGACGCCGTCCACGAACGGATGGACCCGGCTGAAATGATACATGAAGACCGTCGCCACCTTTGACTGCTGGACGCCCCACAACCGCATCGGCGCTGCGAAGGTGCGGTCGCGCATGAGCGCGTAGCTCGAGGCGCGCGCCTCCTCGTCGGTCTTCGCCGGATAGAGCGCGAGCAAGGCATCGGCTCTCGCACCGTAGCGCTTGCGCGCGGCGTCCTCGAACGCCGCCGGCGTCATGACCACCGGGTAGGCCGTGCCCTCGTCGGCATTCGAGCCGATCAGGATCGGCACCTTCATCTGCTTGCCGGCAGCATAGGCCTCGATCGGCTGCTGCGGCAGCACCACGCCGTCGACCACCGGCCGCATGTTATTGTCACCGTGCACGATCGCATCGCCGCCGAGGTCGCGCAGCGCCTTGAGCGACGATGCCTTGAGCTTCTCGGCCGCCGCGACGCCCGCCTTCTCGGCTTCGGCCAGGGTGGCGAGCCGGCCGCCCACCGCATAGCCGCCGCTCTCGCCGATCGCGCGATGGAACAGGCCGGTCGCCTGCGGCGACGTCGCCAGCAGCGCGATCGCCACCGATCCGGCCGACTGGCCGTACAGCGTGACGTTGCCCGGATCGCCGCCGAAGCGGGCGATATTGGCCTTCACCCATCTCAGCGCGGCGATCATGTCCATCAGGCCGTAGTTGCCCGAGGCGCCCTTGCCTTCGGCCGTGAGCTCGGGATGCGCCATGAAGCCCAGCGCGCCGACACGGTAGTTGAAGGACACCACGACCGCACCCTTGCTGGCGAGCGGCGCGCCGTCGTAGAGCGGCAGCGAGGCCGAACCGATCGTCCAGCCGCCGCCATAGATGAACACCATGACGGGCCGCTTGTCGCCCGCCGCCGCGGTCGACCAGACGTTGAGGTAGAGGCAGTCCTCGCTCGACGGTTCCTCGCCCAGGTAGAAGACCGAATTCTTGGCGCGCAGCGTCTGCAGGCACATCGGCGAGAAGCGATCGGCCACCAGGTCGCCCTGCCACGGCACCACCGGCTGCGGCGCCTTCCAGCGGAGCTCGCGCACCGGCGGGGCGGCGAAGGGAATGCCCTTGTAGGCCGCAAGCGGGCCCGTGCGCACGCCGACCACCGCGCCGCCGTCGACCTCGACCCGCGGCGGGCTGTCGGCCCGCACAGTGTGCGCCATCGCCAGCGGCGCGAGCACGGCACAGAGCAGGACGAGGTGGGGCAAGGTCATGGCTTCCTCCCGTTCGCCCACAGCATTGCATATCCGACCGAGGCCGACAGCAGCGAGCCCGCCAGCACGCCGAGCTGCACCAGCGCGAGCTTGCCGCCGTTCTCGAACGCCAAGGTGCCGATGAACAGGCTCATGGTGAAGCCAATGCCGCCGCACACGGCGACGCCATAGAGCTGCCGCCACGTGGCGCCGGCCGGCAGCTGCGCCACGCCGACGGCGATCAGCGATGCCGCACCGGCGAAGATGCCGAGCTGCTTGCCGATGAACAGGCCGGCGACGATACCTATCACCACCGGATCGCGCACCATCGCCGCGCTCACCGCCTCGAGATCGAGGCCGGCATTGGCGAAGGCGAACAACGGCAGCACGAGGTAGAGGACCCACGGCCGCAGCACCCGTTCCAGCCGGTCGAAGGCCTCGCCCAGCGGCAGGCAGAAGGCCAGCACGACACCGGCCAGCGTCGCATGCACGCCGGAGTCCAGGACGCACAGCCACAGCAGGGCGCCGACCGGCAGATAGGGCAGCATGCGCTTCACACCGAGGGCATTGAGCGCGACCAGAACGGCGATGCACAGCCCGGCCAGCAGCAGCGCCAGGGCCGACAGGTGCGCGGTGTAGAACACGGCGATGATCGCGATCGCGGCGAGATCGTCGACGATGGCCAGCGTCAGCAGGAACAGCCGCAGCGACGGCGGCACGCGCCGGGCGCCCAACACGCCGACGATCGCCGCGGCGAAGGCGATGTCGGTCGCCGACGGGATGGCCCATCCGCTGAGCGCGCCGCGGTCGTGCCAGTTGAGCGCGGCGTAGATCGCCGCCGGCAGCAGGATGCCGCCGAAAGCGCCGGCGATCGGCAGGGCGACCTGCGCCGGCCGTGACAGCTCGCCGGCCACGACCTCGCGCTTGATCTCCATGCCGACCAGCAGGAAGAACACGACCATAAGGCCGTCGTCGATCCAGTGCACCAGCGACTCCGGGCCGAGCTTCAGGTGCAGGACATGCGCAACGGCACCGCCGAGCGGTGAATTGGCGAGCGCCAATGCCAGCACCGCGGCGGCCAGTAACGGCACCGCGCTGCCCGCATCGCTCTGCAGGAAGGCAAACCAACGCTTCATCGGACCGCGCATACGGCAAAACGCCCGGGTCTTTCGGCCCGGGCGCCTGCCGTCTCAAGTCGTGACTGGCTTAGTCGCGGCTCTGTCCCATGAAGCTCATCAGGAACTGGAACAGGTTCACGAAGTCGAGGTAGAGGCTGAGCGCCCCGAAAATCGCGACCTTCTCGGCCATCTCGGAGCCCCAGGCGTCGGCATACTGCTCCTTGATCTTCTGGGTGTCGTAGGCGATCAGGCCCGAGAAGATCAGCACGCCCGCGACCGAGATGATGAAGGTCATCGTGCCCGACGGCCAGATCATGTTCACCAGGCCGGCCAGGATGATGCCGATCAGGCCCATGAACAGGAACTTGCCGAAGGCCGACAGGTCGGTCTTGGTGGTGTAGCCGTACAGACTGAGGCCGCCGAACGCCGCCGCCGTCACGAAGAAGGTGCGGGCGACCGACGCGCCGGTATAGCGGAACAGCACCAGCGACAGGCTGACGCCCATCAGCGCGGTGACCGCCCAATAGACCCCCTGGATGGCGCCGACGCTCATCGTCGCCGCGCGGAAGCCCATCAGCAGCAACAGGCCGAGCGGCGCGAAGACCGCGACCCAGCCCAAGAGGTTCATGCCCACCGGGATGATATGACCGCCGGGGGTCATACCCATCACGAAGAACAGGTTACGCACCGGCTCGAAATTGTAGATCAGGAAGGCGACGACGCCCGACAGGGCCAGGCCCGACGCCATGTAGTTGTAGACGCGGATCATGTGCTGGCGCAGACCGACATCGAACGATGCCTGGTCGGCGACCGCGCCACGACCGAAAGTGTTGAAGTTCTGGTTTGCCATATCCCTCGCCTCCGAGAGGCCGTCGTTGGCCGAGCCTCTTCGGCCTTCAATGTGGCTACGCAGCGCGGCTGAATCAAGGACGTTCGGTAGGGGGATGGCCCCCGGGCCGGCGCCGGAATTCGGCCTTATTCGTTCCGCAGCAGAGCCAGCGGCCGCTGCCGCAGCGCCGCCAGGGTACCGACCAGACCGAACGCCAAAGTCAGCGCCATCGCCCCCACCGCCACTGCCACTGCGACGGCCGGCAGGAAGGTCCAGCTGAGGCCCATCAGGTTGCGCACCACGAGGTAGGCCGCGACCGTCCCCACGGCGAGCGCCGCCAGCGCGGTCGCCAGACCCAATGTCGCGAACTCCCAGGCGAAGATGCCGGCGATGCGGGCGCGCGTGGCGCCCAGCACCTTCATCACCACGGCTTCGTGGATGCGCCGCCGTTGCGTCGCCAGCATGGCGCCGGCCAGCACCAGGATGCCGGCCAGGATGCTGAGCAGACCGATCACCTGGACGGCGAGGCCGATATTGCCCAGCACCTCCGACGCCGTGTCGATGGCGTCGCGGACGCGTACCACGGTAACGTTGGGAAAACGGTCGGTGACGGCCTTGAAGATCTTCTCCTCCGCCTCGGGGGTGGCCTTTACCGTCGCCAGATAGGTGTGCGGCGCCTTGTCGAGGATGCCGGGCGAGAACACGAACACGAAGTTGATCGACAGCGTCTGCCATTCGATGCGCCGCAGCGACGCGATCTTCGCCTCGATGTCGCGGCCGAGGATATTGACCGTGATCGTGTCGCCCACGCCGATGCCGAAGGCCTTGGCGAGCTCGGCATCGAACGAGACGAGCTGCGGCCCGTGATAGTCCGCCGGCCACCAATCGCCGGCGACGATACGCGCCCCTTCCGGCGGCCTTGCCGCATAGGTGATGCCGCGATCGCCGTCGACCGCCCAGCGCGCATCGGCCGGCACCTTCGACTGCACCACCGGCTCGCCGTTGATCTTGGCGATGCGCCCGCGCAGCGACGGCACCGCCTCGAGCCTGCTCGCGCCCGGTACCGCGGCGATGGTCTTCTCGAAGTCGGCGATCTGCGAGCTCTGGATGTCGACGAAGAAGAAGGCCGGCGCGTTCTTCGGGATGCGCTCGGTGATCTGCGCCCGGAGATTGCCTTCGATCAGCGCCGTCGCGACCAGGACGGTAAGGCCCAGCCCCAGCGACAGCATGACGATCGGCGTGGGCGAGCCCGGGCGGTGGAGATTGGCCAAAGCCAGGCGAAGGGCGGCGAACTTGGGCTTGCCCACGCGCGCGGCGATCCACATCAGCCCGCGCGCCAGCAGGGGAAAGGCCACGAAGGCGCCGATCGCGCCCAGCACGAACCAGCCGGCCGTGCGCCGCTCCGGCGCGACGTAGACCGTGAACCCCGCGAGCACGACCGCCGCGGCGACGAGCAGCGCCAGCTCGCGCAAGGCAATGCGCCGCTGGCCGACCACCGCGCCGCGCATGAGGGTCGCCGCGGAGACGGCCCGGGCGCGAATCAGCGGCAGCAGCGCGAACAGCAGCGACACCAGCAGGCCGAAAGTGCCGGCGGTGAGCAGCGGCCGGAGATAGATGTCGATGCGCACCCGCAGCGGCAGCAGGTCGGCGATCAACGACTTGGCGAGGAACGGCAGCACGGCGCCGATGAGTGCGCCGGCGACGACGCCAAGCAGCGCCAGCGCCGCGAGCTGCAGGAAATACGTCGCGAACACCAGCCGCTCGGGCGCGCCGAGGCACTTGAAGGTCGCGATGGTGCGCAAGCGCGCGGAAAGGAAGCTCGAAATCGCGTTGCCGACGCCGACGCCGCCCACCAGCAACGCCGACAAGCCGACGAGGCTCAGGAACTCGGTCAATCGATTGAGCCAGAACTGCAGTCCGCCGCCCGCATCGCCCAGGCCTCGTATGCGCCAGCCGGCGGCCGGGAACCTCGCCTTGATGCGATCGATCTCTTCGCTGTCCGTCACGCCCGGCGGGAGGCGCAGGTGGTACTCCCAGGTGAGCAGGCTGCCCTGCTGCACCAGTCCCGATTCCGCGATCGCGCCCATCGGGATCATCAGCCGCGGCCCGAGGCTCGCGAAGGCGTTGACCCCGCGATCGGGCTCGCGCGCGATCACCGCCCGGATCTCGACCACCGCATCGCCGACCTTGAGCTTGTCGCCGACGGAAGCGTTCATGCGCTGCAGCGCCGCGTCCTCGACCACCGCGCCCCACACGCCGTCGCGCCGGGCCAGCGCGTCGGCGAGCGGGCCGCCGCCCTGCAGCTCGACCGTCCCGTAAAGCGGATAGCTCGGCTCGACGGCCTTGAGCTGGACCAGCGCCGGCTTGCCGTCCTGCTTCAGCGGCCGCGCCATCGAGCGGCTGTCGATCCAGCGCGTCAGCGTGCCCTGCGTCCCGAGCCAGGCGAGCTGATCGGGCGTCGCCTCGCGCGACAGCAGCGAGACGGCGACGTCGCCGCCCAGCAGCTCGCGCGCGTCGGCGTTCAGCCCTTCCTGCACCGCGCGGCTGAACGACAGGATTGCCGCGATCGCGCCGACGCCGAGCGCGAGGCACGCGAGGAACAGCCGGAATCCGACCAACCCGCTGCGCATCTCGCGTCGCGCCAACACGAAAGCGAGCCGCAGCGTCTTGCCGGACCGCGGGCCTCCGGCCCGCTCAAGCTCATGAGGCGGGCGGGACGCCCGCGGTCCGGCGAGAGAAGTCACTGTGCGGCGATCGCGTGCGGCAGGCGCTGGTCGGCCACCACCAGGCCATCGGCGATGCGCAGGATGCGATCGCAGCGCTCGGCGAGCGCCATATCGTGCGTGATCAGGATCAAGGTCGCGTGCTCGGCGCGTGCCAGCTCGAACAGCAGGTCCATCACCTGCTTGCCAGTAGCGCCGTCGAGATTGCCGGTCGGCTCGTCGGCCAGCAGCAGCTTCGGCCGGCCGACGAAGGCGCGCGCGACCGCGACGCGCTGCTGCTCGCCGCCCGAAAGCTGCGCCGGATAGTGGCTGAGGCGATGGCCGAGCCCGACTCGCTCGAGCGCGCCCTGTGCCGCCTCGAAGGCATCGGTGCGGCCGGCGAACTCGAGCGGCAGGGCCACGTTCTCCAGCGCGGTCATGGTCGGGATGAGATGGAAGCCCTGGAAGACGATGCCGATATGGTCGCGGCGCAGGCGCGCGCGCGCGTCGTCGTCAAGCGGGCCGAGATCGTGGCCCACCACCTCGACCCGACCCGATGTGGCGCGTTCGAGGCCGCCCGCGACCATCATCAGGCTGGACTTGCCGGCCCCCGAGGGCCCCACAACCGCCGCAATCTCGCCGGAAGCGATGTCGAGCGTGATACCGCGCAGGATATTGACCATGCCGGCATCGCTTGCCATGTCGAGATGGACATCGGCGAAGCGGACAATAGGCTGCCTGCCGGCAGCAGGGTGCGGGACGGTCACGGCCATGAATCTTGCCTTTGCATATGGTCGTTTTGCAGCCCTGGTCAATTCACTGCTGCTTGTCTTTCTGCTCGCTCCCCTGAGCGGTTCGGCCCCGGCGAATGCACAAAGCCTGCCCGTCAGGATCGCCGTGCTCGGCGACAGTCTCGCGGCGGGCTACGGCATCAAGCCCGGGCAGGCCTTCCCGATGCGCCTGGAGGCGCTGCTGAAGGCGCAAGGCCGCAGCGTGACGATCCTCAATCAAGGCGTTTCGGGCGACACCACGGCGGGCGGGCTCGACCGCCTCGACTGGATGCTGGCCGACAAGCCGGACATCGTGCTGGTCGAGCTGGGCGGCAACGACGCGCTGCGCGGCATCGATCCCGCGACCACCGAGAAGAACCTCGCGGCGATCATCGAGAAGCTGCAGGCGGCCCACGTCACCGTGTGGCTCGCCGGCATGATGGCGCCGCGCAATCTCGGCTCGGACTACGTCAAGGCATTCGACGGGCTCTACAAACGCCTCGCCGAGAAGTACAAGGTGCCGCTCTATCCCTTCATCCTCGACGGCCTGGTCCAGGACCCGTCGCTCGTCCAGGCCGATGGCATCCATCCCACGCCCAAGGGCGCCGAGATCATCGCCGACCATCTGCTGCCTTTCGTGACCAAGAACCTCGACGATGCCCAGGCTGTTCATCGCTCTTCCCATCCCTGACGAAATCGCCGACGCGCTGACGACGCTGCAATCGGGCGTGCCCGACGCGCGCTGGGTGCCGGCGGAGAATTTCCACGTGACGCTGTGCTTCGCGGGCGAAGTGCAGGTCGGCGCCATGCAGGATCTCGTCGAGGAGCTGGCGGACGTCGCCGGCCCGCGCTTCCCGGTCGCCGTGTCGGGCGTCGAGCAGTTCTCCAGCGGCAAGCAGCCCAAGGCGCTGGTCGCGCTGGTCGCCAAGAACGACCGGCTCGAGTGGCTGCACCAGAAAGTGTCGACGGTCGCGCGCAACTGCGGCATCGGGCTGGAGCGGCGCAAGTTCCGTCCGCACGTCACCCTCGCCCGCTTCTCCTCCAACGCTGAGACCGGCCACCATATCGCGCAGTTCATGGCCAGCCATTCGACCTTCCAGGCGGGCCCCTGGCTCGCCGATCACTTCGCGCTCTACTCCAGCCGCCAGAACCGCTCGGGTTCGGTCTACCGCGAAGAAGCGGCCTACGACCTGACATTCTAGGCCCGCGCGGAGTCCCAAATCGTCCCAGCGCCTCGACGGCTCGAATGCCGATGGCATCGGCATCGGAAGCGCTTCGAGTCCCAGGTCCGCGACACCCCCACCCCGGATTCGATTCTTTTCCGGTCCACGGCTTCCGGCACGCGCAAAGGCTCCGCCGGAGCGGGCCGAACCGCGTTTGTGAAGCGACAGGCGCAAGGGGGGCATCTTCATGCGCGAGAGTCTGCACGATCGCGCGATCGAACACCTATTATGGGCAATGGTGTCGCGCGTTCCCAGGCAAACGCAGGCGACCGAGCCGGTCCAATGCCCAAGGCGCCTCTTTCCGGAGAGTGCTTATCCACAGGCTTCTTGCCGACCGTCCATGAACCGGCGGAGTGCGGCGAGCCAGACCGCGAAGCCCTTCTCCTCGAACTGCTCGAGCCAGCGTTCGCGCTCCTCGGGCGCGCAGTCGAAGCTCGCGCGCCAATCGACAAAAGCCTGGCCGGTCTCCGCCACCGGCGTCACGCGGATGGTGGCGACGTAGTTGCGCACCGGTGCAGGCTCGAGGAACGAATAGGTGTACGAGCGCTCGCGATCGGAGTGCGCGAGCAATTGCTGGCGGATGGTGCGGCCGGGCATCGCGACGTGGCGCACCGCGCCGACCTCGGCGTCCGCCTTGCCCTCCTCGATGGTCGTCTCGGCATCGACACCGGCCCAAGTGTAGTGGCCGAACGGACGGATCACTGCCCAGACCGCATCGGCAGGATGATCGAGCACGACACTGTAGAATGCTTCCGCCATGGTTTCGTCTCCTGTGTGGTTGGAGACGAACGTGATCACTCGGATGGCGGCGAACTATCCGCCAGCCGCACGCAATTCAGTGGCGCTTGAAGTACTGCACCGCGCGCTCATGCTTCTCCGCCGCGGCGCGCGACTTGAAGGTGCCCAGATTGCGGCGCTTGCCGGTCTTGGGATTGGTCTTGCGCGAGTACAAGCGATATTCGCCCGATGCGAGCTTGCGGATCATGGAAACCTCCTGCGAGGCGAACGCGCAGGCGCACTGTGTCGTTGCGGCGGCAGCCGTCACACCACGCGAGCGGCGCGCAGCTTGGCCACCTGGTCGGCCGTCATGCCGAGAACCGACGAGAGAACGCGCTCGGTATCCTCGCCATAGTTGGGACCGGAGCGGCCGAGTATCCCGCCGGCGTAGGCGGGGCTGCGGTCGAGGTGCGCCGGGAAGCCCTTCACCGGCCAAGTGCCGAGCTCGGCTTGCGGCAACTCGACCAGCCAATCGAGATGGCGAAGCTGGGGGTCCTTTTCGTAGCGGTCCTCGGCGGTCTGACAGAGTCCGGCCGGAACCCCTGCGGCCTGCAGACGGTCCATGAGCTCCGCGCCGTCGAAACGGGCCGTGGCGCGGGACATCAGCTCATCGAGAGCGTCTTCATGCGCGCGGCGGTTCGACAAGCCGTCGAACCGCGGATCGTCGAGCCAGTCAGGATGGCCGAGCACGGCGGCGACCACCCGCCACTGCTCGTCCGTGAAGGCGGCGATCGCGATCCAGCGGTCGTCGCCTCGTGTCCGGTACGCGCCATGCGGCGCCGCGAGCCGATAGGGCGAACGGTTGCCATACCGCGACCAGCGGCGGCCATTGACCGAGTGATCGAGCACCGCCGTTCCTGTCAGGAAGATGCCGACCTCCGCCTGCGAGGCGTCGACATGGCAGCCGCGCCCCGTGGTGGCCCGCCGATAGAGCGCGGCAAGCGCCGCCGTCGCCATGTTGTAGGCACCGAACCAGTCGAGATACGAGTAGCCGATGCCGGCCGGCGGACGGGGTTCCGGCAGACCGGACATGTCGCTGATGCCGCTGAACGCCTGCGCCGTCGGGCCGAAGGCACGCGCCCGGCCATAGACGCCGTACTGACCGAACCCCGACTGCTGCAGATAGATGATGTCGGGGTTCAGCTCGCGCAGGCGATCGTAGCCCAGCCCCATCCGATCCATCGTTCCCGGCGAGTAGCCTTCGAGCACCACGTCGGCCTTGCGGATCAGATCCTCCAGGATCCGCTTGCCCTCGGGCTTCTTCAGATCGAGCGATATGCCGAGCTTGCCGGCGTTGATCTCCATGAAGGAGCCGCTGCGATTGAGCCCCTCCTTGGGAGGGGTCGCGATCGTCCCGGTGGCTGCTTCCCGCTCGGCGCGCCCTCCGAGCGGACAGGCGGCTGCACCGAAGCGCATTCCGTCGGCGCGCGATTCGTGCTCGACCTTGATTACCTCGGCCCCCAGTGCCGCGAGGTAGCGTCCTGCCCCGGCGCTGGCGAGCATCCATCCGAGATCGACGACACGCACACCGGAGAGGGCGAAGGGCTTGCCTGTAGGACCCGTCGCGACTGGACCTCGGGCCAGCCCGCAATCTGGCGAGAGCGACGGCACCTTTGCGGGCGCCGCCCACTCCAAGAGGACCGCGCGCGTGTGCTCACCGAGCCTGGGCGGTCGTTGCCTTGATACTGTCCACGGCGCATCGGGACTGTACCAGCGCGCCGCGACATAGGTGTACGACGTCCGGCTCTCGGGGTGCGGCACATCGGCGAAGCTTCCGCGCTGGATGTAGTGCGGATCGCGGGCATTCTCCTCCGGGCGACGCACGGGTGCCCATGGCAGCCCGTTGTCCTGGCCGTCCCGCCACAGATCCGCGTCGAAATCCAGGCTGGCCGCGACGCGATCCACCAGCCGGCCGACCTTGGCTTCCGCCTCTGCGTCCAGCCGGTCGAGCTTGCCGAGCCCTTCATCCATTCCGTGCTTGGCGAGGACGGCGATGGTCCCCCGCAACGCATCCGAGGAGTATGTGGCCGTGGCGCGGAGATAGGTCTTGTACGGCAGGAGATAGCGTCCGTCCCGGGTCTGCGCGAGAGCCGGCAGGCTGGTCGACGGCATCGAATGCCGGCAGGTCTGCCGGAAGTGGCGCTGCCGCAGGAATATCCAGTTCGGCAGGTCGACCTCGGTATTCATGCTGACCGCCTCGTGGATGCTGAGGGACAGCCGTTGCCCCTCGCCTGTCCGCAAGCGGTGCGCCAGCGCGCCGAGCAGCCCGATCACGCCCCTCTCGCCGGCAATGTGGTAGGCCTGCCACATCTGCGGCGCGATCGGCGGCGTATCGTAGCGACCCGACGAATCGGGGTCGTAGCCGCAGTTCATCATGACGCCGCCCAGCGCCAGGTGAACGAGATCGCTGCCTTTGAAATCGGCCCACGGGCCGGTATCGCCAAAGGGGCTGATCCGCAGATGGATCAGGCGTGGATTGGCCGATCGCAACCGTTCGAAACCAAGGTTCCGGTCGGCCAGATACGCCCGCGGGCGCGCATCCAGCACGATGTCGGCGGCCGAGGCGAGCTGCAGGAATCTCTCCTGCCCGTCCGGCTTGTCGAGATCGACGACGATGCTGCGCTTGCCGAAATTGTAGTGCCAGAAGTGCAGGCTCTCCTCCTGCGAGGGGACGTCCCCGCGGAACGGCCCGATTCGCCGCGTCGCTTCGCCCTCCGGCGGCTCGACCTTCACGACGTCGGCGCCCAGGCCTGCGAGCACCCGGCCGGCATACTCGCCGGTCTCGTCGGCAAGCTCGAGCACCCGGATGCCGTGGAGATAGGCACCCTCGTTCCGGCCCTCGCTTGCGCCAGTCTCAGCCATGCGACTCACCCCCTGGCATCAGTCGATTGGCGACAGGCCTTCGCCACGGCGGACATCATTGATGACCTCCTTCACGCGCTGGCGAAGGGGCTTGTATTGCAGCCCGAACTCTTCGATGAGACGCCGGTTGTCGATCAGATAGTTTCCGGAAATCTCGCGGCCACCGGTCTTCGCTTCGAATCGAATGTCTGCATCGGGCAGGAATTCGCGCACCAGGGCCGCCAGTTCGGCCAGGCTGACCGTCATGCCGCCGGAATTGTAGGTGGTGTGCTTCGGCTTGTCGGCAAGCAGCACCCGCGCAAACGCCTCGGCCATGTCTTCGACGTGAATCACGCATCGCATGGTGTCGGCGTGCGGGAAACTGACGGACTGCCCACGGGCCGGCTGGCACATGCAATTCACATGATCGATCGAGCCGAACTTCTTGTCGGGACCGGTTACGTTGGCCGGACGGATGCAGGTGATCGTCATGCCGTACGCGCGGCGGTAGTCGTGAGCCTGCCATTCGTTGATGATCTTGTTCACCGCGTACTGCGTCTCGCCGTGTCGCTCGTCGGCCTCGTCGACGAGGCGCTCGCCGAACGCCGACTGCTGACCGCTGACAGCAACCGAGCTGGCGAAAACCGTATGCTTGACCCCGCACCGGCGCGCCGCCTCGAAACAGTTGTCCATGCCCTGGATATCGAGCTTGAACGCATCGTGGGGGGCGAGCTCGCCGATGAAGTAGGAAAGGTTGATCAGCCGCTCGGCGCGGGCCTCCTGAACCGCGCCGATGACGTCGTCGAACTGGGTTACGTCGCCACGCCTCACGGTCACCTTGTCGCCGCAGCGCGCGAAGGCCGCCCTCGCACCGGCGACGTCGATATCCACGCAGGTGATGTTGTGGCCGGCCGCGGCCAGAAGGGGGATCATGCGCCGGCCGATGAAGCCTGCGCCGCCCAATACCACGATGGACATGCTTTCCCTCCCTCGTCACGCGCCACTCGGCTTGACCGGAGGCGTCACGTTACCGGTAGAGGCTGGAACACGGAAGCGGAGCGAGACGGGTCGCGCGCTGCGCGCCGACATCGCATGCCGGAAGCGAGGTCCGCACAAACGCCTTCGTTTCCGTTTCAGCGCATCACCTCGCCCCTTCGAGACAGCGTGGAGTCCCCCGAGGTAATCCGAGGGGCCCCCTTCAGGGTGAGGCGGTAGTGCGCGGAGCTCCTCGCAGGCCGCGCTAAGCGAAGGTCAGCAGGCGCCGTGGATTGCGGACCAGGATGGCGTCGATCTCGTCGGCGCTGTAGCCGCGCTTCTTCATCATCGGCACGACGTTGCGGAAGATGTGGCCATAGCCGTGGCCGCCGAAGCTCGCGAGCCGGGTGCGGTAGCAGATGTCGTGACTGATCACGACGCGGTCGAGATGGCCCTTGTCGATCAGGGCGCGGATCAGGCGCAGCCGCGTCGCGTCGTTCGGCATGTCGATGTCTGACAGCCCGTAGTAGCTCGATTCCTGGCCGAACAGGTCGAACTCGATGGTTACGCCCGAATCCGCAAGCTTCAGCAGGCGCGGCTCGTCGAACACGGTGCGGTCGATGTGGCTGATCACGATCCGGTCGGTCGGATGGCCGGCCGTCTTGATGAAGTCGGCGACCTCCTGCGGCTGGTCGGGATCGCGGCCGGGATGGACGTTGATCGCGGCACCCGTCTCCGCCGCGGCGATCAGCGCCGCCTGCATCACGCGCTTCTCCAGGTCGGTCCACGGCGCGCTGCAGCCGATCTCGCCGATCATGCCGGCACGGACGTCGGTGCCCCAGGCGCCGTGCAGGATTTGGCCGATCATCTCGGTCGCGAAGTCCTCGACCGCGCGGCCATGGTTCTTCGGGTCCTGGTAGTCGTTGACGTAGTAGCCGCAGCCCATGACGAGATGCACGCCGGTGCCCTGGGCAATGCGGCGCAGGCCTTCGGGATCGGGCGAGAGGCCGCCGCAGGTCAACTCGACGATGGCGTCGCCGCCGTCGTGCTTCATCATCTCGACCTCGCGGGTGGCGATGTCCTCGAGGTCGAGCATGTACTTGCGGCCGGCGCGCTTGATGCCGCGGCCGTAGTTCAGCTGCCATACGTTTTCGAGCGTGATCTCGGGCCCGAGATCGTTGTCCGAGCGCGTCGATGGCGGGCGGATGTCGCACAGCACGTGCTCGTGCATCAGCGTGCGGCCGAGCTTCTCCGGCTCGATCGGGCCGAGGACGGTCTGGATCTTTCCTTTGAGCTCAGCGGGGGTCATTGCGGCTGCAGCCCGGCGGCCTCGACCACCTTCTTCCACTTCACCGTTTCCGTCCTGATGTGGGCGGCGAGCTCGTCGGACGAGCCGACCAGCTCGGCGGCGCCGGCGTCGCGGATCTTCTTGATCGTGGCCGGCAGCCTGCCGCCCTTCACCAGCTCGTCCGACAGCTTCTGCACGATCTCCTTCGGCGTGCCGGCCGGCGCGGCGACATACCACCAGGGCGCGGCATCGAAGCCGTCGAAGCCCTGCTCGGCGATGGTCGGCACGTCGGGCAGCGCGAACCAGCGCTTGCTCGAGCTCACGCCCAGCGGCTTCAGGGCGCCGGTGTTGATGTGCGGCAGGTAGGGCGGCAGGTTGTCCATGGTGCTGGGGATGTTACCGGCCAGCAGGTCCTGCAGCACCAGGGCGCTGCCGCGATACACGACATGCTCGACCTTGAAGCCGGCGAGCGACTGGAAATACTCCATCGCCAGGTGGCCGGTGCCGCCGACCGCCGGCGAGCCGAAGCTCACCTTCCCCGGCCCCTGCTTCTTGCAATACTCGACGTACTCCTTCGCCGTCGCGACCGGCAGGCTCTTGTTGACGGCCAGCACGTTGGCGACCTCGCCGAACAGCGCCACCGGCGCGAACGCCGTCGCCGTGTCGTAGGGCATCGACTTGTAGAGGAACTGGTTGGTGACGGCGGTGCCGACCGTGCCGAGCAGCAGCGTGTAGCCATCGGGCGGGGCCTTGGCGACGGCGTCGGCACCGATATTGCCGCCCGCGCCGCTCTTGTTCTCGACCACGACCTTGGCATTCCAGGCGTTCTGCAGGTGCTCAGCCGCGATGCGGCCCAGCAGGTCGGTCGTGCCGCCCGGCGCGAACGGGACGATCATGCGGATCGGCTTGCCGGGATAGGTGTCGGCCCTCGTCAGGGAGGGCACCACCCAAGGGGCCGCGACCAGCCCGGCCAGCGCCGTCCGGCGCGTGATCTTCGACATGACATTCCTCCTGAAGTGCGGCGACTATATCGTCCGACGGAGGAGACACAACGTGACCGCACAGCTTATTGGATATGCCGACCGCATCTCGGTACGCGCCGGCGAGACCATCGCTTTCAAGATCTCAAGCCACGGCACCGGACCCTTCTCCGCCAGCCTGGTGCGCATCGTTTGCGGCGATCCCAATCCGGCCGGCACCGGGCCCATCTTCGAGGATCACTCGCGCATCTTCGCCGGCCGCTATCCCTCGAAGGTGCAGCACGCCCGGCCGGGCTCCTACGCCATCGTCGAGGGCGCGACAAAGATCGCCCTGCCGCAGGCGATCTCGCTGGAGGCGCTGATCTGGCCGACCTTGCCGACCGATGGCCCGCAGACCGTGATCTCGCGCCGCGATCCCGCAACCGGCCTGGGCTTTGCCCTGGTGCTGACCGCCAACGGCATGACCCTCGAGGTCGGCCCCGCCAAGGTCGCGGTCGGCAAGCCCTTGCGCGCCCACACCTGGTACCGCGTCTGGGCAAGCGCCGACACGAGCACCGGCATGCTGCGCGTCGGCCAGCAGCCGCTGAAGCGCGCCTTCGCGGTCGACGACGAGGGCGATGCCAGCCTCACCGCGCCGGTGCTGGTGGTCGAGGCGGCGCAGCCGATCCTGATCGGCGCCGAGGCGGCGAACGACCGGCCGGCCCATCGCTGCTTCAACGGCAAGATCGAGGCGCCGGCGATCGCGGGCATCGCCGCCTGGGATTTCTCGCGCCGCATGGATTCGCTCGACGTCGAGGACACCGGCCCCAACGGCCTGCACGGCCGGCTGGTCAACCTGCCGACGCGCGCCATGAAGGGCGCGAGCTGGACCGGGGCCGAGCGCGACTGGAAGAAGGCGCCGCATCAGTACGCCGCGATCCATTTCCACGACGACGACCTGCACGATTGCGGCTGGGAGGACAGCTTCAGCTTCACCGTGCCGGACGGGCTCAGGAGCGGCGTGTACGGCATGGCGCTGTCGTACGAGACGCATCGCGACGTGATCCCGTTCTTCGTGCGGCCCGAAAAAGGCAAGCCGACCGCGAAGGTCGTCTACCTCGCCTCGACCTTCACCTACCAGGTCTACACCAACTTCCAGCGCAATCTCTTCAACCAGGATTTCAAGCTGCGGGTCGCGCAGTGGAAGGCCGCTCCCAACAATCCCGACGAGCACAAGGACTACGGGCTCGCGACCTACAACCATCATCGCGACGGCTCGGGCGTCGCCTATTCGTCGCGGCTGCGGCCGCTCCTCACCTGGCGACCGAACTTCCTCGCGCTGCTCGACCCGCGCGGCTCGGGCCTGCGCCACCTGCCGGCGGATTCGCATCTCACGGCGTGGCTCGACAAGATGGGCATCGACTTCGACGTCATCACCGACCACGACCTGCATGAAGAGGGCAAGGAATTGCTCGAGCCGTACAAGGTCGTGCTGACCGGCGCGCATCCGGAATACCACACCGAGAACACGCTCGATGCGCTGCAGGACTACATCGATGACGGCGGCCGGCTGATGTATCTCGGCGGCAACGGCTTCTACTGGCGCGTCGCGCTCTCCGACAAGGTGCCGGGCGCGATCGAGGTGCGGCGCACCGAGGGCGGCATCCGCACCTGGGCGGCGGAGCCCGGCGAGTACTACCACGCCTTCGACGGCGCCTATGGCGGGCTGTGGCGGCGCAGCGACCGGCCGCCCCAGCTGCTGTGCGGCATCGGCTTCACCAGCCAGGGCACCTTCTGGGGCGATGCCTATCGCCGCGCGCCGGCGTCGCGCGACAACCACCATGCCTGGATCTTCGACGGCGTGAAGTCGGACGACGTGCTGGGCGACTACGGCTTCTCGGGCGGCGGCGCGGCGGGCTTCGAGCTCGACCGGCTCGACAAGCGGCAGGGCAGCCCGCTCAACGCCGTGGTCCTCGCCTCGTCGGGCGGCCACGACCGCAAGCACTTCGTCGTGGTGCACGAGGAGCGGCTGGGCCTCGACACCACCATCACCGGCGAGACCCTCGACCAGCTGATCCGCGCCGACATGACCTACTTCGAGAAGCCCAAGGGCGGGGCGGTCTTCTCGGTCGGCTCGATCTGCTATTGCGGCGCGCTGCCGGCCAAGGGCTTCGACAACGACGTCTCGCGGCTCACCTTCAACGTGCTGAACCGCTTCGGCGAGCTCAACCGGACCTGGCCGCTTTGAGCTCCGAGCGGAAGCCCTCGAACAGGCCCCGGCAGCCCGCCTCGATCAGGTCGAGCGCCGCGTCGTAGCCGGCCGCCGGCCCGCCGAACGGGTCGGCCACCTCGTCGAGGTTGAGCTCCGGCGCGAACCGCATCAGCAAGGTCGGGATGTCCTGGCGCTCGCGCGGCACCATCCAGCGCAGCGCCGCGAGATGGGTGCGATCCATCGCGATCGGCAGGTCGAATTGCTTGAGCAGATTGACGGTCAGCAGCTTGGCGCGGTGGGCCGTGATGTCGTAGCCGCGGAGCTTCGCGGTCTCGATGGCGAGCGGCGAGGCAGGCTGGCCGACCTGGCCGTCGAAGGTGCCGGCCGAATCGATGACGAACTCGTGCTCCATGCCGGCCTGCCGCACGAGCGTGCTGAACACGCCGGCGGCCATGGGCGAGCGGCAGATGTTGCCGGTGCAGACGAACAGGACTCCGATGGCCATACTGCGGACCCTATAGCACGCTGGAGCGCCCTCCATGCATCAGGACTTTATGCCGCCGGGGATCGTCGTGCTGACCGGCGCCGGCATTTCAAAGGAAAGCGGGATCGACACGTTCCGTGACGAAAATGGGTTGTGGATGCGGGTCAACCTGGAGGACGTCGCGACGATCGAGGCTTGGCACCGGGACAAGAAGAAGGTGCTCGATTTCTACAACGAGACCCGAAAGATGCTCCGCGCCGCCCATATCGTGCCCAATGCCGCGCACAAGGCGCTGGCCAGGCTCGAGCAGAAGTACGACGGCGAGGTCACCGTGGTGACCCAGAACATCGATCCCCTGCATGAAATGGCGGGGTCGAAGCGGGTGATCCATATGCACGGCCGCGACGGCGAGATCCGCTGCATGACGTGCAGCACGGTGAGCGAATCGGACGAGGACCTGACGCCGCAATCGGTCTGTCCGCACTGCAAGGCGGTGGGCGAGCTGCGGCCCAACATCGTCTGGTTCGGCGAGATGCCGTTGCACATGGACGAGATCGACGCCGTGCTGGACCGCTGCGGCCTGTTCTTGGCGATCGGCACCTCGGGCGAGGTCTATCCCGCCGCGGGCTACGTGCTGCAGGTCCGCCGGCACAATCCAAGGGCTCACACCGTCGAGCTCAACCTCGAACCGAGCGTCAACCAGACGCTGTTCCACGAGCATATCTACGGCCCCGCCACTCTCACCGTGCCGCCGTTCGTCGACCGCGTGCTGGCGTACGGCTGGAAATGACGTAAAGGATAGAGTCATGCCCGACATGACCCTGAAGGCGCACGGCGCCCATCACATCGCTCCCGACATCCACGGCCAGAACTTCTGGGCAATCGACCGGCAGTTCCAGGACCTGCTGTCGCTCTACATGGAGCCGGCGCTGCTCGCGCACATGGCGCCGCATTTCGACCGGCTGGGCATGCTGGCCGGCGGCCGGCTCGACGAGCTGGCGCAGGTCGCCGACAAGCATCCGCCCGTCCTCAATCCGCGCGACAAGTACGGCCGTGACGAGGACTGGATCGACTACCACCCGGCCTATCGCGAGATGGAGAAGATCGCGTTCGACGAGTTCGGCATGCACGCCATGAGCCATCGCGCCGGCGTGCTCGGGCTTGCGGCTCCGGCGCATCCGCTGGTGAAGTACGCCATCACCTATCTGTTCGTGCAGGCGGAGTTCGGTTTGATGTGCCCGGTGTCGGTGTCGGACACCTCGAACTTCATCATCAAGCGCTTCGGCTCCGATGCCTTGAAGAGGCTGCTGCTCGACCGGCTCTTGAGCCAGGACCCGGCGGTGATGCTGAAGGGCACGCAGTTCATGACCGAGAAGGCCGGCGGCTCCGACGTCGGCGCGATCGAGACCGAGGCCGAGCGTGTCGGCGTCGGCGCCGACGGTGTCGAGCGCTGGCGGCTCTACGGCCAGAAGTGGTTCTGCAGCCACGCCGATGCCGATGTCGCGGTGATGCTCGCCCGCCCTCGCGGCGCGGCGCCGGGCACGGCGGGGCTCGGCATGTTCGCCCTGCCGCGGCGGCTCGAGGATGGCAGCCGCAACAGCTACCGGATCGTGCGGCTGAAGGACAAGCTCGGCACGCGCTCGATGGCCTCGGGCGAGATCATCCTCGACGGCGCGACGGCGTACCTGATCGGCGACGTGAACCGCGGCTTCAAGCAGATGATGGAGCAGGTGAACCTGTCGCGCCTCAGCCATGGCGTGCGCGCCGCGGCGATGATGCGCCGCTGCCTCAACGAGGCGCTGGCCGCCGCGCGCGGCCGGCGGGCGTTCGGCAAGGCGATCGCCGAGTATCCGCTGCTGCGCCGGCAATTGATGAAGATCATGCTGCCGACCGAGCAGGCGCTGTCGATGTTCGCCTTCTCGGCCGATGCGATGGGCCGCGCCAATGGCTATGACGGAAAAGGGGGCGACAAGGAGGCGGAGAACCTGCTGCGCATCCTGACGCCGGTCTACAAGTTCCGCGCCTGCCGCGACAACATCCCGGTCGCCAGCCAGGCGCTCGAGGTGCGGGGCGGCATCGGCTACATCGAGGAATGGGTGACCGCGCGGCTGGTGCGCGACGCGCAGATCGGCACGCTGTGGGAGGGCACCTCCAACATCAACGCGCTCGACGTGGTGCAGCGCGCGGTCGGCAAGGCGGCCGGCCACAAGACGCTGACCGCGGCGCTGAAGGCCAAGTACGAGCCGAGCAGCAGCCTGCCCGGCCAGTACAAGGGCCTGCTCGGCGCCACGCTCGACCGGGTCGAGCGCTTTGCCGAGACCGTCGCCTCGCACGCGGCGCACGAGAAGCGCGCCCGTCTCGCCGCCGGTGCGCTCTATCACGCCGCGTCGGCGGCGCTGATGGCGTGGGAAGGGGCGACTCTCGGGGCGAAAGGCGGCGACGCCCGCCGCCTCCTCCTCTCGCGCCTGGTCATCGAGCACCGATTGGCACCGCAAGACCCGCTGTCGCTCGCCGAAGCGCCCTGGGAGCAGGAGGCGATGGACCTGCTGCTCTCCGACGCGCGGGTGCCGCTCGCCAGGGCGGTCGCGCTGCTGTCCTAGACCGTCACAAGCGGAACCGGAGAGTCGCGTCGCGGCGGACCTGCTCCACCAGCCCGACCTCCCATTGCAGATACTGGCGCATGGCGGCTTCGCGGTTCTTCGGCTGCTCGAAGGCCTTGAGCGCGACGTCGTCGGGCGTCGACGCGAGATGCGTTGGGCCGGTTTCGAGCGGCCGTCCCTGCGCGCGCCACGCATTGGTCCCGCCAGCCAGGACACGCACCGGCCGTCGGGTCGCGTCCGACAGTTCATGCGCCGCCAGCCGGGCGATGACACTGTCGGATGAGGTGATCACGCAGGACTCCGACGGCGGCAACCGGCGGGCATCGTCGGCAAGCCGTCCCCGGACCGCAAACCAGGCGCCGGGGATATGCCCAGCCCCATACTCCCGGCTGGTCGCGACATCGACGACGACCGTCTTTCGGCTTTCGAGCAGGGCCGCCAACTCGCTGACGCCGATCGTATCCACCGTCACCTGATCGAGACCGAGGACAGTTTCGGGCGCATTGCCGGTTTCCTTGTCCGCGATCGTCGTGTCGCCAAGCACGAAGACGTGCTCGAAGCCCATGCGGACCAGCCACGCGGCGGTCGTGCGCGCTCTCACGCCGTCGGTATCGCCCAGAACGATGCGCGCCTGCCGAACGGCAATGAACGTGTCGGTCGCTTGAACGAGCTGCCCGCCGGGCGCCGACCGGAAGCCCCGGCGATGCCCGGCCCTGTATTCCTCGGGATCACGCACATCGAACCTGTAAAGGGTGCGCTCGGCCGATTGCTTTTCGAAGTCGGCAAGCCCTGCGGCGTCGATCACCCGAACGGCGAAGCGATCTGCGATCCGGGCCGCCGCCTCCCGTCCCCAGGTCAGGGCCTGAGCACCCGGCAACGGCGCGACCCGGTCCTGTCCGCGCGCGACATCGAGGCCGGCGAGGTGCCACCCCTGGGTGCCATCCTTGAGCGACACGACCTTGTTGGGCAGGCCCGCGTCGATCAGGATCTGGGCGCCGATGATGCTGCGCGTGCGCCCGCCGCAATTCACGACGACCAGCGTATCCGGCGACGGCACCACTTCGCGCACACGCAACACGAGCTCGCCGCTCGGACAGTCGATCGCGCCGGGAATACCGATCCAGTGATACTCGTCGAACGGCCGGCTATCGAGGACGACGACGTCCTCGCCCGCATCAAGCATCCGCTTGAGCTCCTTGGCCTCAATATGAGGTGTTCCATAGGACACCTCGACGAACTCGCCAAAGGCCTTGCTGGGAACATAGACGCCGCTGAACACGGCGAATCCCGCCTCGATCCAGGACGAGAGGCCGCCTTGCAGGATCGCAACGTCATGGTAGCCGTGGGCCGCCAGGATCTCCGCCGCTCGCTGCGTGCGCTTCTCATCCTCGTCGCACAGCACGATCGGCGTCCCGCGCCGCGGCACCAGTGCGGGGACGAGCCTTTCAAATCGACTGAGCGGGACATTCGACGCGGTGAGGATATGGCTATTGCTGAAGCTCCCCTCTTCGCGAATGTCGAGCAGCGCAACTTCCTGATCACCCTCCAGACCCGCGTGCAGCTGGGCCGCCGTCATTCGCTTGAGCCGATCGATCATGATCATCCCTCGACGATCAGCTTCGCCAGCGCCTCGGGCTCGCTCAGCATCGGATAGTGGCCGGTGTCGAGCTCATGCCAGCGGCCCTTCAGCGTCTCGCAGGCGCGGCGCTGGTGGGCGACCGGCGGGTTGGTGCTCTTGCGGCACCAGATCACCGAGGCGTCCCACGACTGGCTCCAGAAGCGTTCGAGCTTCACCGGCGCCGTCAGCGGCGCGATCGGATGCGGCGTGCAGCGTTCGATCGCCCATTTCCGCGTCGAGGCCTCGAGATCGGCGAACAGGCGCGTCTCGAAATCGTGCTGCGAGGGGCCGGTGGTGAGCTCGGTGTTCACCGCGGTCGGACGGTTGACGATGTCGGGCACCTTTTCACCGTCGAGCAGCGCCAGGGCATCGGCGAACACCACCCGGGAAACCCGCTCGCGCGCCGTCTCGGCCGCGCGCGCCATCACCATGCCGCCGGTGCTGGTGCCGACCAGCACCACGTCCTCGAGGTCGTTGTAGAACAGGAGTCCCGCAACCTCCTTCGCATGCGTCTCCGTAGTGATGCCGGCGCGGACCTGCGATGCGCGCTCGGCGCAGCCGTCGAGCGTCGGCGCGAAGACGAGATGGCCCTGCGCCCGCAGCCGCTCGGCCACCGGGTTCCAGATCCAGCCGCCCTGGTAGGCGCCGTGCAACAGAACGAACGTGGGCATCGTCAGCTCCCCTTCCCCGTCGTCGGCACCGTCACGCCGGCCAGCTTCTCGAACACCTTCACGATCGCCGAGCCATCCTGCTTGTTGAGCCCCTGCGCGCGGGCCATCTGGTAGACCTGCTGGCTCACATTCGCGAGCAGCAGCGGCACGCCGAGGCGCTTGGCGAAGGCCGTTTCCAACTCCTGGTCCTTGTAGGAGATGTCGATCGTGCCGCCGGGGACATAGTCGCCCTTCAGGATGCGCGGCACGCGCAGCTCCCACGCCGCGCTGGCGCCGGTCGAGACGCGCACCACGTCGTAGATCGTCTGCGGGTCGAGCCCCGCCTTGACGCCCAGCACCAGCGCCTCGGCGACCGCCACGGTGTTCACCTGCACCAGCATGTTGTTGACCAGCTTCATGGCGAGACCGCTGCCGAGCGGACCGACATGGAAGGTCTGGCTGCCCATCACGTCGAACAGGTCCTTGCACTTGGCCACCACGGCCGCATCGCCGCCGACGATGACCGACAGCTCGCCCGACTGCGCCCGGCCGGTGCCGCCGCTCACCGGCGCATCGATCATGGCGATGTTCTTCTTCGCGAGGTCCTCGGCCAGCGCCCGCGCCGCGAAAGGATCGATGGTCGACATGCAGATCACGATGTGGCCCGCCTTCGCCCCCTCGGCGATGCCGCCGATCACCGATTGCGCCTGCCCGGTGGTCTCGACGATCAGGATCGTACGCTCCACCTTGGACGCGACCTCCTTCGCCGAATGGGCGATCTCGGCGTTCAGGCCCGCCGTCTTCGAGGGATCGATGTCGTGCACCACCAGAGGCGTCCCGGCCCCGATGAGATTGCGGGCCATGGGGCCGCCCATGGCGCCCAAGCCGATGAAACCGACCTTGCCGGCCATTCCGTCCTCCCGTGCGTTATGGTGAGGACTGTAGCGGAGGACGATCGATGGGCTTGCAGGGAAAAATCGCATTGGTGACCGGCGCGAGCCGCGGGCTGGGCGAGGGCGTCGCCCGGGCGCTGGCGCGGGACGGCGCCGCCGTCATGCTGCTGGCGCGCGACGGCGACCTCGCGCAGAAGGTCGCGGGCGAGATCGTCGACGCCGGCGGCAAGGCCGAAGCGCTGGCCTGCGACGTCTCCGACTACCCGTCGGTCGAACGCGCGGTGGCGGACACCCGCCATCGGCTGGGCGGCCTCGACATCCTGGTCAACAACGCCGGCGTCATCGAGCCGATCGCGGAGATCGCTGCGTCCGACCCCGCGGCCTGGGCGCGCAACATCCAGATCAACCTGATCGGCGCCTACTATGTGGTGCGCGCCGTGCTCGACCGCATGCTGCAAAGCAGCGGCACGATCATCAACGTCTCCTCGGGTGCCGCCTACCGGCCGCTCGAGGGCTGGAGCAGCTACTGCGCCGGCAAGGCGGGCCTCGCCATGCTGACCCGCTCGCTGGTGCTGGAAACCACCGGCGTTCGCATCTTCGGCTTCTCGCCCGGCACCATCGACACCGACATGCAGGTCAAGATCCGCGCCTCGGGCATGAATTCGGTGAGCCAAATCCCGCGCGCCAACCTCACGCCGGTCGAGCACGCAGTGCGCGGACTGGTCTATCTCTGCAACGACGACAGCGGCGACCTGGCCGGCCAGGACGTCTCGATGCGCGAGGAGGCATTCCGCAAGCGCATCGGCCTGAATTGATTTCCAACCTGCGGAGGTGTCGATGCTCACCCTGCTCATCATCCGCCACGGGGAGAAGCCCGGCGAGGAGTGGGCCGGCCCCGGCTTGACGTCCGAGGGCACGCCGAACGACAAGTCGCTCGTCATCCGCGGCTGGCAGCGCGCAGGCGCCTGGGCCGCACTGTTCGGCGCAGGCGTCGGCGGCGTCGATTACCCGGCGCCGGCCGCGGTCTATGCGGCAAATCCCACCGGCAGCGCCAGCCAGCGACCGTACGAGACGGTTACCGCACTCGCGTCCCGTCTCGGCATCTCCGCGAACACGACCTATGCGCAGGACCAGGAGGACGGGCTGGTGAACGAGTTGCTGGGCCTCACGGGAGTCGTACTGGTATCGTGGGAGCATAAGATGATCGTCGAGGGAATCCTCCCGCGCCTGCCGATCAGCAGCGGAGTGCCACCCACGCATTGGGACGCTTCGCGCTACGACGTCGTGCTGCGCCTCGACCGGTCCGACGGCACGACCCGCTTCGCCTTCCGGCAGCTCTTCCCCATGCTCCTGTCAGGCGACTCGGACAAACCGCTGCACTGAGCTCAGCCCGCCATACGACGAGAAACCGAACAGCCCGGCCGGCGCGACGGTTTCGAGCTCGGCCGGCTGCAGGTCGCGCGCGATGATCACAACGAAGAGCGGCGTCGCCTCGGATGCACCGAAGGGCCGCGGCGGCGCGAACAGCGTACCGACGCTCTGCACCAGCAGCGGCCGCTCGCTCTCCTCGACGCGCACGAGGCCCTTCAGGCGCAACAAGCGCTCGCCCAGCGCGCCCGCGAGATTGTCGAGCCAGGCCGCGAGGTCGTCATAGGCAAGCACACCCGTCGGCCGCGCCAGACGCACGGCGATGCGGGCATGCGCCGGAGTCGCGACCTCCGCTGGCACGGGCATCGGCGCAGCGCTCGTCAGCGGCGCAAAGGCAGCAGCGACCGCCCGAGTGCGATCGTCCGTCGCGACGATCTCCGCCAGCGGATTGATAGACGCGACGTCCTCCTGGGCGCGCGCGAGCACCTCCGGCGATACGGCATCGGCCTTGGTGACGACAATGCGATGGGCCGCCGCCCATTGCGCCGCCGCCTCCTCGAACGCCGCCGTTTCCGGACCGCGCGTCGCGTCGTAGGTCGCGAGCACCGAGACGCGCAGGCGATGCTCAGCGAGGCTCGCGAGCTGGCGCAGCACGGGCCCGGGCTTCGACAAGCCGCTGGTCTCGAGCACGATGCGCTTCAGCGGACCGGTCGCGCCCGGCCGCTCCACGCTGAGCAACCGGTCGATCGTGAACGCGAGGTCGCTGCCAGCCTGGCAGCAGATGCAGCCGTTCGACAGCATGGCGATCGGCGTCTCGTTGCCCTCGCTCAGGATCGCGCCGTCGAGGCCGATCTCGCCGGCCTCGTTCACCATGACGGCCGTGTCGGCTGCCTCATGCCCGGTCAGGAAATCGCGCAGCAATGTCGTCTTGCCCGAGCCGAGAAAGCCCGTCAGGACGACGAAGTCCGGTCCCCTGTCAGATCCTTGGACGGTCACTCCGCCGCCTTCGGCTGCGGGGCCGCGTAGCGCGGCGGCACGTCGTGCTCGAAGCTCTCCTTGACCAGGTCGCGCACGTCGGCGAGCAGCTCGGCGGTGTCGTAGATCACGCCGTCCTTGATCGTGTACTTGAGCCCGCGATGCCATTCGACGGCGTTGGTGGCATCGTTGAAGCGCATCGCGCCGGTACCGTAGAGCAGCTTGAAGTCGGTCAGCGGGTTGTGGTCGTGCACCAGCACGTCAGCCAGCTTGCCGACCTCGAGCGTGCCCACTTCGTTGTCGATGCCGCACAGGGCGGCGCCCTGCGAGGTCGCCGAGCGGATGACCTCGAGCGGATGGAAGCCCGCCTCCTGCAGGAGCTCGAGTTCGCGGACATAGCCGAAGCCGAAGATCGAGTAGATGAAGCCGGAATCGCTGCCGGTGCAGACCCGGCCGCCACGATTCTTGTACTCGTTGATGAAGGCCATCCAACGCCGGTAATTCTCCTTCCACTCGACCTCGTTGGTGGTCGACCAGCGATACCAGTAGGAACCATGCCCGCCGCGCTGCGGCGTGAAGTAGTTCCACATCGACTTCCAGGTGTAGTCCTTGTGCCAGTCGGCCTGGCGCGCACGCATCAGGTCGCGGTTGGCATCGTAGATCGTGAAGGTCGGCACGAAGGTGAAGCCGATCTCGAGGAATTTCTCCAGCACCTCGTTCCACTTGGCCGAACCGGGCTCCGCGCCCTGCTTGAACATCTGGCCGGAGACGGAGAAGCGGAAATATTCGTCGTTGTAGTCGTAGTCGAGCGGGAAGTGCTGGACGACGCGGTCCTCGAACAGCGCCTCGGGCAGGCCGTAATAATGCTCGGCGCTGGTGAGTCCCCACTTCGCGGTGGTCAGGGCATTCATGCGCGTCACCGCCATCTGCGCGTGATGGCAGCCCGAGCGCAGGCCGAGCCGCACGCATTCGTCGAGGGCCGCTTCCATGATCGCTGGCGGCGCGCCGAAGAACTTCACGCCGTCGGCGCCGCGATGCTTCAGCTTGCGCAGCCAGGCGCGACCCTCGTCCGGCGAATGAATCGTCTTCAGCATGTCGTTGACCGCCGGGAAGTAGGCGTAGGCCAGCAGGCGGGGTGCTGCGATCGTATTCTCGGCCGAGCGCTTCTTCTGGTCGAGCATCCAGCTCAGCCCGTTCATCGAGCCCATCTCGCGCACCGTCGTGACGCCATGCGCCAGCCAGAGCTTGTAGACATAGTCGACCGGCGGCACCCAGCCGTTGGCCGAGTGATAGGCGACACCGGCATGGGCGTGGCAGTCGATGAAGCCCGGCGTGACCCACTTGCCGCGGCAGTCGATCTCGTGATCGCCGGCGGGCACGCGGTTGGCGGCCGTGGAGAGATTGCCGGTCGCCTTTTTCATCAGGGTGATACGGTTGTTCTCGATCACGATGTCGGTCGGCCCGATCGGCGGCGCGCCGGTGCCGTCGATCACCGTGGCGCCGCGCAGCACCAGCCGCTTGAACGGACCGATGCCGCGGTCGCGCTGCGTCGCCGCCGTGACCAGCGGCTGGCCCGCCTTGACGCGGTACGCCGACAGCTCGTCGCCGGGCAGCGGCGGAGCGGGAGTCTGGGTGTCGGTCATGGCTTGGGTCCTCGCAGGCATACGGACAAGACTTGTTGTCCGCATGCTCGCCCAGAAACGCCGCGCGATAAAGCGGTGCGACGACGCGCCTTGCGGACCTCAGGAAGCGCGCAGGTGACGCTGCCGCATGGGACGCAGCACGGCGATCGCCAGGATCGCCGTCAAGAGGTCGAGGCCCGCGACGATGACGAACACCGCGGTCCAGCCGCCGGTCGCCTGCTTCAGGGCCGCCGCTGCCGGCCCGCCGAGGATCGAGCCCACGCCCTGGGCGATGTAGAGGAATCCGTAGTTCGTGGCGGCGTATTTCGTGCCGAACGTGTCGGTCAGCGTCGACGGGAAGAGCGAGAAGATCTCGCCCCAGCCGAAGAACACCAGCCCGGTGAGAACGACGAACAGCACCGGATTGTCGAGCACGTTGAGCAGCACCAGAATGGCGACGGCCTCCAGCGCGAAGGCGAGCGCCATGGTCTGCTCGCGGCCGATGTGATCGGAGACCCAGCCGAAGAACGGCCGGGTGAGGCCGTTGGTGACACGCGAGAGGGTGAGCGACAGGGGCAGCGCCGCCATGCCGAGCACCAGCACCTGCGCCACCTTGTACTCGTTGGCGAAGGGACCGACGTTGGACACCACCATCAGGCCGCTGGTCGACATCAGCGCCATCATCACGAACAGCAGATAGAAGATCGGATTGCGCAGCATTTCCCTGGGCGTGTAGCTGCGCCTGGATTGCAGCTCGTTCTGGGCGATCGCCGGGTCGAAACCCTCCGGCTGGTAGCTTTCGCGCGGAACCTTCATGCCGAGCGCCGCGGCCACGCCGATCGCCGCCTGGATGATGCCCCAGACCAGCAGCGTCTGGGCGTGGCCCGACGACTTGATCATCGAATCGATCGGGAAGCTGGTGAAGAACGCGCCGAAACCGTAGCCCGCCGCGGCCAGACCGGTCGCGAGGCCGCGCCGGTCAGGAAACCAGCGCACCATCAAGCCGATGATGCCGACATAGATGATTCCCGTGCCGAAGCCGCCGATGATGCCGTAGGTGAGATAGAGGCCCCACAGGGTGCTCACCGTCGAGGCCAGCACCCAGCTGCCGCCCGCCATGATCGCGCCGACCGAGATCAGCAGGCGCGGCCCGAAGCGATCGACCAGGTAGGCCTGGAACGGCGAGAAGAAAGTCTGCAGGACGATCAGCAGAGAGAACGTCACCTGGATTTCCGGCAGCGTGGCGCCGAGGCGCTGGCTGAACGGCCCGGTGAACAGCGTCCAGACGTATTGCGGACTGGAGATCGCCATCATCGCGATCACGCCCAGCAGAAGCTGGAGCCAACGGTTGCTGATGTCGCGTGCCGCCACGCTCGCAGTCGCCATGACCATCTCCCCCAAGATGCTCAGTCGCCGGTCGCAGCATAGAGCCACCGGGCAGTCACAGCCTAGAGCAGAATTCGTGCCAGGACCTTACCGGCGACCCAGGACCTCATCCGTGTGTTCGCCCAGCAGCGGCTCGCGATACAGCGGCGTCGACGGCTCGCCCCTGAACCGCACGGCGGGCGCGAAGTGCTTGCGGCCGTCCTCGCTGACGACGATGGCCCTCCGCTTCAGCAGGTTCGGATCTTCGATCGCCTCGGGCAGCGTGTTGACCGGGCCGTAGCAGACATCGAGCGTCGCCAGCCAGTCCATCCAGTGCGCCAGCGGCCTGGCCTTGAACGTCGCGGCCAGGAACTCGTGCACCGGCTTCTGATGCGCGCCCGGCCATTCGCAGAGGTCGATGAACTCCGGCTTGCCGAGCGCCGTCAGCAGGTTGCGGATGAACTTCATTTCCTGGCCGGCCAGCACGAGCTGCCGGCCGTCCGACGTATCGTAGGTCCGATAGAACGCGGCGCCACCCGTGGTGCGCTGATTCTTCACGTCGGGCTGCCGGCCCTCGGTGAAGGCCTCGCCGACCACGTTGGCGCACGACGCCATCAATGCCTCGTGCATCGAGACGTCGATATAGTCGCCCTTCCCCGTGGTCGTGCGGCGCAGCAGCGCCATCAGCACGCCGCTGAGGCCATGCAGGCCGCTCACCAGGTCGGCGATCGGGATGCCGGGCACCGCCGGCCGGTTGTCGTCGCCCAGGGTCAGGCTCAGCACGCCGGTCATCGCCTCGAGCGCCAGATCGTGCGCGGCGCGGCCGGGATAGGCACCGTCCTGGCCGAAGGCGCTGATCGAGCAGTAGACGATGCCAGGATTCACCGCCTTCACCGCGTCGTACGAGATGCCAAAGCGTGCCGCGACGCCGGGGCGGAACGATTCGACGATCACGTCGGCGTCCTTGCAGAGGCGGAAGAGATCAGCACGGCCCTGCTCGCTCTTGAGGTCGAGCACGACACTCTTCTTGCCCCGCGCCATGTTGCGGAAGAACACCGACGTGCGCTCGTCGGGCGGCCGGATGTGGCGGCCCGGATCGCCCTCGCCCGGCGGCTCGATCTTGATGACCTCGGCGCCGTGATCGGCCAGCGCGGTCGTGAGATAGGGCCCCGGCAGGAACCAGGACAGGTCGACGACCTTGATGCCTTCGAGCTTCATGCTTGCTTGTCCACCAGGGCATTGTCGGCGCCGAGCGGCGCGCAGGCGGCCTGCGACGGTCGCTCGCCGTCGATGCGGATGGGATTGGCGATCACGCGCAAACTGCCCTTCGCCGGATGCGGCACCGACGACACCATGCCGGTCGTCCTCGCGAAGTCGCTATCGAGCGCCTGGTCGAGCCGATAGACCGGCGCGGCCGGCAGCACGCCGTTGAATTTCTCCAACCACGCTGCGGTGGTGCGTGTGCGAAAGGTTGGGTCGAGCGCCTCGGTCAGTGCCGCGCGATTCTTCGCCCGCGTGTTGGGGTCGGGGAAGCGCGGATCGCTCAGCAGGTCGGTGCGCCCCATCGCCTGCACCAGCGACACCCAGAACTTCTGGGTCATGCACATGATGAAGATCCAGCCGTCGGCCGTCGGGAAGGTCTGGACTGGCGCGAGCGAGAGATGCGCGCTGCGCGGCACGCGCGGCGAGACATCGCCTTCGTTCAGGTACCACAGGCCCGGATAGGTGAGCTGGTGCATGGCGACGTCGTACAGGCAGGTGTCGACGTCGCAGCCCTGACCGGTCGTCTTGGCGCGCAGCAGGCAGGCCAGCAGGCCGACTGTGCCGGTGAGCCCGCTCATGCTGTCGATCAGCGATACGCCGACGCGCGTCGGCGGCCCGTCGGGATCGCCGGTCAACTCCATCAGCCCGGCTTCGGACTGCATCAGGAAGTCGTAGCCCGGCCAATCCGCGCGCTCGTTGCCGCGGCCGTAGGCCGAGATGTGCAGGCAGACGATCGACGGATTGAGATGCTTCAGGCTCGCATAGTCGATGCCAAGCTTGGCCGGCTGCGTGCCGCGCATGTTGTTGACCACACAGTCCGCGGTCTTCACCAGCGCCTCGAACTTGGCGCGCCCGTCCTTCGACTTGAGGTCGAGCGTCACGCTCTTCTTGCCGAGGTTCCAGGCCTGGAAATATTCGCTGTCGTCCTTGCCCAGCCGATAGGGCCCGACCTGGCGCGACGGATCGCCTTCGGGCGCCTCGACCTTGATCACCTCGGCGCCCAGCTCGGCCATGAACATGGTGCCGTAGGGTCCGGCGCCGAACTGTTCCAGCGTCAGGACGCGGATGCCCGTGAGGGGCTTCGCAGCAGCGCTCATGCCTGGCTCCGGCGCGCCCACTGGCGGGCGATGATCAGGCGCTGCATCTCGTTGGTGCCCTCGCCGATGCAGGTCAGCGGCGCGTCGCGGTAGAGCCGCTCGATGTCGTATTCCTTCGAGTAGCCGTAGGCACCGTGGATGCGCATCGATTCGGTGCTGTTCTCCAGCGCCGCCTCCGAGGCGAAGTATTTGGCCATGCCCGCCTCCATGTCGCAGCGGTCGCCGCGGTCGAAGGCCTGCGCCGCGTCGAGCGTGAGCAGCCGCGCCGCGCGCGCCCGTGTCGCCATCTCGCCGATCTTGAGCGCGATCGCCTGGTGCTCGATGATCGGCTTGCCGAAGGTCTGGCGGAGCTGCGCGTAGTCGGTTGCGAGCCTGAGCGCGCCCTCGGCGATGCCGACGCCGCGCGCGGCGACGTTGATGCGGCCGAGCTCCAGCCCGCCTGCCACCTGGGTGAATCCCCTGCCCTCGACCTCGCCGATCAGATGGTCGGCCGGCACACGGTAATCCTGGAAGATCAGCTCGCCCGAATCGATCGAATGGTAGCCGAGCTTCTCGAGCTTGCGGCCGACCGTGAAGCCCGGCCCCTTGGGCGCGATGAACAGGCTCATGCCCGAATAGCGCGGGCTCGCCTCGGGGTTGGTCTTGACCAGCAGCGCGAAGCACGAGCCTTCGATGCCGTTCGAGATCCAGGTCTTGGTGCCGTTGATGACGTAGTCGCCGCCCTCGCGCCGCGCCGTCATGCGGATCGCCTGCAGGTCGGTGCCGGCATTGGGCTCGGTCAGCGCCAGCCCGCCGCGGATCTCGCCGCTCGCGAACTTGGGCAGCCAGTGGCGGCGCTGCGGCTCGGTGCCGAACTTCTCGACCGCCAGCGCCAGCATCAGGTGCGAGTTGAAGATGCCGGTGATCGCCATCCACACCGCCGAGATCTTCATCACGATCTGGGCGTAGGTCGTGGCCGGCAGGCCCAGGCCGCCATACTCGGGGCTGACCGTGGCGCCGAACAGGCCGAGCTCCTTCATCTGCTCGACGATCTCGGCCGGCCACCTGTCGGCATGGTCGAATTCCTTGACCCGCGGCGCCACCTCGCGCTCGACCCAGCGATCGATGGTCGCCAAAAGCTGCGCCTCGTCGGCCGGGTCGATCGTCGCCATGCGTTTCCTCCCAAAACTGCCGCCAAGGTGAAAAGGCCCCTGGCGAGAGTCAACGTTCCCCACAATCCGTTTGTGCTACATTTCGCAGGACGCACGTGAAGAGAAGGGGAGAGCTCGACATGACAGCGATCGAAGCAGGCGGAGCGCGCCAATGGGGCGTCGGATCCGTGATCGGATCGGCGTTTTCCATTTTCTTCGGCCATTTCATCTCGTTCGTCGGCACGGCCCTCCTGGTCATGGTGCCGAGCCTGCTGTTCAGGCTGGCCGTGCCGCTGTCGCCGTTCCAGTCGCTGGTCGATTTGATCCTGGGGCAGGTCGCCTCCGTCACCCTGATCTACGGAACGGTGCAGGCGCTGCGCGGCCGCAAGGTCGCCATAGGCGAGTGCCTGTCGGAGGGTTTCAAGCGGCTGGGCGTGGCGCTGGCCGTGGCCATCCTGGCGACGATCGGCTACGTCATCGGCTTCATCCTGCTGGTCGTGCCCGGCATCATCCTGGTGCTCATGTGGGCCGTGGCGGTGCCGGTCGCCGTGGTCGAGCGCGCCGGCGTCCCCGCATCGTTCGGGCGAAGCAGGACCCTCACCCGCGACCGGCGCTGGCGCATCCTAGGTACCTTCGTCGTCGCGGGCCTGATCATGGCCGCCCTTGAAGCCGTGATCGGGTCCATCCTCATTGCGAGCATGGGCAGCAGCTTCAGCGAAGCAGTCCTCGAGCTCGCCAGCGATCCCGGCGCCGGGTTCGCAGTGGCGCAGTGGGTCCTCGGCGCCCTGATGCTGGCCTTCTACGCCTGCCTGCTCGCCACGCTCTACTACTACCTGCGGCGCGACAAGGAAGGCGTCGACATCGAGCAGATCGCCGCCGTGTTCGACTGACCGGGGAGAACGAGATGACCGCCACGCAGCCGGGCACAGGCGAGGCGAGCTGGGGCATCGGCAACGCCATCAGCACCGCCGGCGCCATCCTGTTCAGCCACTTCGGCCCGTTCTTCGGCACCGCCCTGGTCGCCAGCGTGCCGACCCTCGTCTTCGACTACCTCGTGCCCGGATCCTTCATCTTTCGCTCGATCGTCGACTTGATCGTCGGCCAGATCGTCAGCGTCACGCTGGTCTACGGTTCCATGCAGGCCTTGCGCGGCCGGCAGGTCACCATCGGCGAATGCCTGTCGGAGGGCCTGAAGCGGCTCGGCGCGGCGCTCGGCGTGGCGATCCTGTCCGGCATCGGCATTTTCCTCGGCCTGGTCGTGCTGATCGTACCGGGCTTGATCCTCGGCACGATGTGGGCGGTCGCGGTGCCTGCCGCGGTGATCGAGGGAAGGAGTTCCACCGCCGCCCTGTCGCGCAGCCAGGAACTGACGAGCGGACGCAGGTGGCGCGTGTTCGGCGCCTATCTCGTGGCGTTGCTGCTCGTGCTGGTCGGCGGCATGATCATCGAAGGCATACTGGCCGTGATTGCCGGCATCAACACCACCGCGTCCCTGGTGGGCCAATGGGCCTTCTCGGCGCTGTTCGAGACGTTCACCGCCTGCCTCGTCACCACGCTCTACTACTATCTGCGCCGAGAGAAGGAGGGCGTCGAGATCCACGAGATCGCCGCCGTGTTCGACTGATGCGAAGTTAGGCGTCGTACTTGTCGCGGCGGCGGCGGCCGAAGGCGAGCTCGGCTTCCAGCCGGCGGCGCTGGGCGGCATAGAAGGCCTCGAGGAACTTCCCGGCATCGAGCGCCGCCGCCTCGGGATTGGGATAGCCGATCTTGCGCGCGATGCGCTGGGCGACGTCGCACTCCAGCGCCTGCCGGCTCGCCGACGGCGAGCGCAGCACCTCCTCCAGCACCTGCAGCTCCTTGACGCCGTAGACCGTGAGCTGCTGCGTGGTGAAGCGGTAGGCGGCGCCGGTGGCCTCCGACACCAGCTCGGGCAGCAGCGCGGGCTTGGGCTCGACGATCACCCAAGTGCCGGCCACCATGTCGCCGGCGCGCAGCCGGTCGTGGTTGAACACCGGCAGGAACGCCAGCACGCACACCCAGATCAGCAGCGCCGCGAAGCTCCACGCATCCGTCGCAATGCCCGCACCGCCGCTGATCGCGATCGACAGCGGCAGGAAGAGCTCGACCTCGCGCATCAGGTTGCGGGCGATCACGGCCGCAGGCATGAGCGTGCCGCCGCGCCGGTTGACGACCCGCAGGCCGGTCATGCGCTTGCCCGGCGTGCGGCCGTTCCAGGCGAGCTCGAAGCCCGAGAAGTAGAAGCTGCGCAGGCCGAACAGCGCCAGGAGTCCCGCCGTCCGCCCGAGATGCCCGCCGGCGAACAAGGTGAGGAGCCCGACCGCCATCAGCGCCACGATTAGGATCGCCAGGTCGAGGATCAGCGCGCCGAGCCGGGCGCTGGCGGCGGCGAGGCGCACATGGACCACCACGCCTTCAGGCGTCACCACCTCGCGGACTAGCCTGTCGGCCTGGTCCTGCGGCAGGACCGCGACGTCGCTCATCTCGGGCCCTTCCACAGGAAGTAGGACAGCAGCGCGGCAAAGACGCCCCAGCCGACCAGGTAGCGCAGCGCCGTATCGAGGATGAGCTGCCGGCCCAGCCCCTCGAGCAGCCCGGCGATCAGGAACAGCAGCACCGCGCCCATCATCACCACAGCGGCGTCGCGCCCCTCGCGGGCGAGGCGCACCAGGCGCGGCTCGCGGCCGGCGAAGAGGACCGCGCCGCCGAGCTTCAGCCCGCCGGCGGCGCTCAGCACGAGGGCTGACAGCTCGGTCGGTCCGTGGATCGACAGCCAGCCGCCCAGCGGCAGCAGCAGGCCGTTGGACTGGAACAACGCCAGGAAGGCCCCGAGCATCAGGCCGTTGTAGAAGGTCAGGATCAGCGTCGGCACGCCGAGCGCGAAGCCCAGGGCGAAGCTCATCATGCCGATGCCGGCATTGTGCGAGAACAGCCAGGCCGCGAAGAAGCCGAGCTGATCGACGCTCTCGTCGTGGCCGACCAGACTCTTGCGCAGCTCGTCGGCGGTGGCGTGGAAGTTCCGGCCGCCCTGCATGCCCGGCGAGACGAACGAATCGTACAAGCCCGGATCGCGCATCGTCAGCAGCCAGGCGGCGAGGACGCCCGCCAGCATCACGGCGGCGGCGAGCGCGATCTCCTTCCAGGCGCCGCGCACCGCGGCCGGCAGCCGCCAGGCGAAGAAGGCGGCGAGCAGCGCGCCCGGCCGCTCGCGCACGCCGTAGACCGAGAGATAGGCGCGCGCCGACAGCGCCTCGAGATAGGACAGGAGATTGGCATCGAGCGAGATCGCGCGCGCCACCGACAGGCCGGACAGGGTCGCACGGTAGAGCGTCGGCAGCCGCGCCAGGCTGGCCGCATCGAGGCTCGCCACGCCGTCCTTCTCCGTCCGTTCGACCAGCGCCTCCAGCTCGCGCCAGGTCTGCTCGCGCTCGCGGCGGAACACGGCACTTCGCAGGTGCAGGGCCATCTCAGAGCATCTCCCGACGCTTGATGTCGAGGTAGCGGTTGACCATCTCGGTGCCCAGCCGCCCCGGCTCGGTGTCGATGCACAGCACGCCCAGCCGCTGCAGGCGCTGCAGCACGACCTCGCGCTCGGCGACGAAGTCGTTGGCCAGCACCGAGCGGGCGAGCCCGCGCAGGTCGCGCGGCTTGGCGGTGGCGACCGTGTCGAGGGCGCGGTCGCGCAGCGCGACGAACAGCACGAGATGGCGGACCGACAGGCGCTGCAGGTTGTCGAGCATCAGCTCGGCGGTGACGGTGTCGACGAAGTCGGTCATCACCACGATCAGGCTGCGCCGGTCGAGCCGGCCCATCAGGTCCATCAGGCCGAGCGTGTAGTTGCTCTCCTCGGGCCGGTATTCCAGCTCCGCCATCTGGCGCTGGATCAGCGCGAAGTTGGCGGCCCCGCCGACCGGCCTCGCATAGCGGCGCACGCGGGCGTCGAAACCGAATACCCCGACGCGATCGCCGTGATCGAGCGACACCCAGCTCATCTGCAGCGCGGCGTTGATCGCATGGTCGAGCCGCGGCACGCCCTCGAGCGGCTCGCTCATCAGGTGGCCGCAGTCGAAGGCGAAGACGACCTGCTGGTTGCGCTCGGTGAAATACTCCTTGCACATCAGCGCGCGGTGCTTGGCCGACTGCTTCCAGTCGATCGAGCGCGGATCGAGGCCGGGCGCATATTCCCGGAGCGCCCGGAACTCGCTGCCCTCGCCGTGCTGGTGCATCGTCTTCTGGCCGAACAACGCGTCGTTCTGGGCGAAGCGCAGCGCGACCGCCCGCACCGCGGCAATGTCGGGCGTGGCGGCAACGGCACGGCCGATCTCGAAGCGGCCGTGCACCGCCATCAACCCGAGCGGGCCGGTCCAACGCAGCCAGATCCGCTCCAGCCGGCCGATGCCGCGGCGCCTGGCCTGCAGCAGCCATTCGGCGACGGCTGTCCCCGAGGCGGTCCAGTCGATCTCGGTGACGACCGGCGACTGCAGGGGCCCGGACACTTCCGGAAGGACGGCGCAGCGCCCGCCTCCGATGTTGCGGCCCGTGCGGACCGAGACGGTGAGCCGGGCCGGGCGTCCAATCGCCAGCATCTCCGGCACCTTGGTCTCGACGCTGAGCCGGGCGCGCCGCGGCGCCAGCGCCGCGTCGATGCCGAGCGCCAGCAGCGCGGTGAGCGGCAGGGCCACGCCGAGCTGCCACCAATCGCCGGCCAGCAGCGTCCACGGCACGGCAAGCGCCACCGTCAGCGCGAACAGCAGGACCGCGCGGGGCGTCGGCTGCATCAGCGCGGCGCCGCCTGGCGATCGATGATCTGGCCGAGCACGCCGTCGACATCCTGGCCCTCGATCATGGCGCTCGGCGCCAACACCAGCCGGTGGCGCAGCGCCGGCCGGGCGAGCTGCTTGATGTCGTCCGGGATCACGAAGTCGCGGCCCTTGAAGGCGGCCAGCGCGCGCGCCGAGGCGGCAAGCATGGCGGCGGCACGCGGCGAGCCGCCGAACTGCAGCGACGGATGCTCGCGCGTGGCTCGCACCAGATCCACGACATAGGCCACGATGTCGTCGTTCAGCCGCACCTCGGCGACGATCGCTTTGAGCTTGGCGAGGTCGCCGGCATTGACCACGGCGGTCACGCCGGCGCTCTGCGGGTCGACCATCGTCGCCGTTCCGTGGCGGGACACCACCGCCAACTCCTCCTCGCGCGACGGATAGTCGAGGCGATGCTTGAACAGGAAGCGGTCGAGCTGCGCCTCGGGCAGCGGATAGGTGCCCTGTTGCTCGATCGGGTTCTGGGTCGCGATCACCATGAAGGGCGGCCCGAGCGGATGGCCATGGCCGTCGATCGTGACCGAGCGCTCCTGCATTGCCTCGAGCAGCGCAGCCTGCGTCTTGGGCGGCGTGCGGTTGATCTCGTCGGCCAGCAGGAGCTGGGTGAAGATCGGCCCGCGCGTCAGCACGAAGCTGTTGGTCTGGAAGTTGAAGATGCTGGCGCCGATCACGTCGCCCGGCATCAGATCGGGCGTGAACTGGATGCGGCTGAAGTCGAGCGCCAGCGTGGCCGCGAGGCTGCGCGCCAGCAGCGTCTTGGCGACGCCCGGCACGCCTTCCAGCAGGATGTGGCCGTCGGCCATCAGCGCGACCAGCATCAGCTCGACCGCCTCGTGCTGGCCGACCACGACCTTGCCGACCTCGGCGGCGACGCGCGCCTTCAGCGCGGTCAGGGGCTCAACGTCCATTCAGCAATTCCTCCCGCCAGCGATGCAGCTCTGCCGCCCGCGCAACGATTTCCGCCGGCCCGGCGCTGTCGATGCGCCGGGCCAGGACCGCGTATTTCAGCTCGCTCGCTTCACCCTGCCGCGAGGCGTCGAGCCAGGCGCCGGTCTCGGCGATGCCGGACACCGCGCGCGGCGCATGCAGGCGGCGGCCGAGGTCGAGCACCACATGTTCGGCATAGCGGCGCAACAGGCGGTCGCCGGCACGCGCGCCGAGCAGCCGGGCGGCGACCTCGATCAAGGTGTGCACGCCGGGCGGCCGGTCAGGCGCCTCGGCAGCCGGCGGCCCGAAGCGCATCGCCGCGAGCCACACGGCGATGGCGATCGCCACCAGGGCGGCGATGGTGATCAGGACGAACGGGGGCTCGAAGGCCAGCGCCCAGACGTTGGGCTTGCTCTTGACCGGCTGGCGGCCGGGCGCACCCGGTGTCACGACCGGGCCGTCGCCGTTGCGCATCAGGCTGACGAAGCTCATGGCCAGCACGGCGTTGTCGCCGCGCCACAGGCCGTGATTGGCGATCACGTCGGGATCGGCCAGCACGAAGAGCGAGGGCCGGCGGCAGACACGGGCGATCAGCATGTCCTCGCCGCTCGACAGCAGAGGACAGAGCTTGTCGGACCGCAGGAGCTGGGGATGGCCGAGCGTCGGGTCGCCGTGAAAGACCTCCTGGTGCCACGGCCCGGCGCTGGCCGGGCGCACGATCTCGGCGTCGTCGGCGATCACGCGTGCCAGTGCCTGGACCGTCGCGAGGTCGATCAGGCTCACCGCGGCAAGATGGTCGCCGTAGGGGCGGCTGTAGCCGCGCCACTTGGGCAGCACGACCAGCGTCTGGCCGCCCGGCGCGAGCAGCGCCTTCAGATCCTGCGGGCTGCGCGGCTCGAGCACGATCTGCAACGACGGACGCGCGCGAATCGTGGCCGCGGCGACGGGCACGTCGAGCTTCTGCATCAGCTGGACGAAGGCACGGTGGCCGATCGCCGACCGCGACTCGACGCTGGGCGCCACCTCGCCGATCCGCGTCGCACGATCCTGCGCCGAGATCATGAGCCAGGCCATCGCCGCAAAGGCCAGCGCGCCGATGCCGATCAGCAGGAACAGCGTGCGCGGGCTGAAGGGCCGAAGCTCGGTCGTGTTGCTCACGCGGCGGCCTCCGGCGCCATGCCCCACAACCGCTCGTAATGGGCCCGGCAGCGCTCGTAGAGCGGCTGGTCCGCCGCTCGCCCGCCGAAGTGGCAAAGCTCGGCCGCAGCGACCAGCGCGGCAAAATCCTCGCGCGTCTCGGCGGGCAGCCGCGCCTCGCCGACCAGCTCGCGCGAGGTCATGGCGTCCGGCACGTCCTGGCCGACCCGGCGGCGCAGCAGGTCGATGCTGGTGAGCAGCAGGATATGGATGGCGCTCGCCCAGTCGCCGGCGACGGCCGCGCGGTCGGCCGACTGCAGCCGCTCCTGAAGCTGCTCGCGGCGGGCCGTACCCGGCGTCTGCTGCTCGGGCGCCGGCGGCTCCGCTGCGCGGCGCGACAGGGTCCATTCGCCGGACAGCAGGCGCAGCGCCACGACCACCAGCACCACAACGACCAGGCCGATCAGCAGGTAGTCCACGATCGCGCCGAGATCGGACGGCAGGTGCCAGAGCCGCGGCGGCGGTTGCGGTTTGGGCGGCTCCTGCTCGCCCGGCAGCTCACGCTGGTACCCCGCCCAGTCGTAGACGCCGGCGACCGCGTCACGGACCTTCTGGTCCCCGGCCGGCGCGGCGCCCGCCGCGCTCGCGAGCGCGACGGCAACGGCCAGAACGATCCAACGCACGAAGAGGCCCATTCGACTGCGATGCTACCTGTTGGAATTGCCGGTGCCCAGCGTGCATCATCAGCCTCATGAAACGCCGTTCCCTGATCACCGCGCTGCTGGCCGCCCCATTTGCGCGACCGGCGCTTGCGGAGGGCGACGACTGGCCGGCCCGGCCGGTGCGCATCGTCTGCCCGTTCACCGCGGGCGGCTCGCAGGACAACGTTGCCCGGCGGCTGAGCGTCAAGCTCACCGAGCAGTTCGGCCAGTCGTTCGTGATCGACAACCGCACCGGCGCGAGCGGCTCGATCGCCGCCGACAATGTCGCGAAGTCGCCCGCCGACGGGTACTCGGTGCTGCTGGGCAATATCGGCAGCCACGCGCTGGTGCCGCATCTCTACGCCCATCCGCCGTACAACCCGCTGACCGACCTCGAGACGGCGGCGTGGATCGGCACCCAGCCGAACATCCTGGTCTGCCACCCCTCCTTCCCGCACAACACGGTGACCAAGCTGATCGCCGCGGCGAAGAACGAGCCGGGCAAGTACTCCTACGGCGGCTCGGGCATCGGCACCTCGCCGACGCTGGCCATGGAGCTGTTCAAGCAGAGGACCGGCATCGACATCGTGCTGATTGCCTATCGCGGCGCCTCGGCCTCCTCGGCCGATGTGCTCGCGGGCCATCTGCCGATGTCGGTCGCCAACATCGATTCACTCGGCGGCCAGGTGAAGGCCGGCAAGCTCACCGCGATCGCCACGACGGGCGCCAAGCGCGCGCCGAGCCTGCCGGACGTGCCGACCTTCGCCGAAGCGGGCTTCCCCGACCTGGTCGTCACCTCGTGGTCGCTATGGTCGGTGCCGAAGGGCACGCCGCAGCCGGTGAAGGAGAAGCTGCGGGCCGGCACCGAGCGGGCGCTGCGCGCGCCCGACGTGCTCGACAGCATGACGCAGGGCGGCTTCGAGCCCGGCGCCCTCACGATCGCCGAAGCCGACGCCTTCATCCGTGCCGAGCACAAGCGCTGGGGCGAGGTCATCCGTGCCGCGGGCATCCAGCCGCAGTAAGCACCTCGTGCCGGACCTGCTGGCGCCGGGCCTCGATCTGGTGTTCTGCGGCACCGCGCCCAGCCCCGCCTCCTTCAAGGCGCGCGCCTACTATGCCAATCCGGGCAACGCCTTCTGGGCGACCCTGCACGCCGTCGGCCTGACGCCGGAGCGCTTCACGCCACAGCGCTATCCCGAGCTGCTGAGCTGCGGCATCGGCCTGACCGATCTCAACAAAACGGAATACGGCTCGGACCACGAGCTGAGCGCGCAGGCAATGGATGCCAAGTCGCTGCATGCCAAGCTGCGCAAGTTCCGGCCGGCGGCGATTGCCTTCACCAGCAAGAACGCGGCTTCGCTCGGCCTCGGCATCAAGGCGCCGGCGTACGGACGGCAGGCCGAGCTGCTGGAAGGCGCAGTGGCGTTCGTGCTGGCGTCGCCCTCGGGTCGCGCCCGCTCCTTCTGGACGATCGCCCCGTGGCGCGAAGCCGCCGCCTTCGTGATGGAGCGGCGGCTCGCACGGGAACGCGCCGCGTGAGGATCACGCGCCGGTGGATGCTGGGCGCCGGGTTCACGGCTCCGGCTCTCGCCCACGCACAGGAGAACCCGATGCTCGAGGAGCTGGCGCGCCGTGCGGCGATCTATCTCTTCCCGGTCTACGAGATGTACCGCACGCGATGGAACGCAACGGTCGATGACAAGAACCCGGCGCGCAACAAGCTGAACCGCTTCCTGCACGTGCCGACGCCGGCCACCTACCGCTCGCGTGCCGTCACCACGCCCAACGCCGACACGCTCTACTCCTCGGCCTGGCTCGATCTCTCGGCCGAGCCGGTGTTCCTCACCGTGCCGGACATGGGCGGCCGCTACTACAGCTTCGCCTTCATGAGCCTGTTCACCGACAACTTTGCCTCCCTGTGCCGCCGGCTCGACGGCAACCGGCCCCGGCCGCGCATGATCGTCGGCCCGGCCTGGAAGGGCGTGGCCGACCACGATGTCGAGCTGGTGCGCGCGCCGACCAACAGCGTGTGGCTGCTGGGCCGCATCCTGGTCGACGGGCCGCCCGACCTGGAGGCGGTGTGGACGCTGCAATCGCGCACGCTGCTGGAGAGCCCGGACATGCGCAACGAGCGGCGTATCCTCGAGACCCAGGAGCTGATGCGCCAGCGCAGCACGCCGCCGCCCGAGCCGGTCGCCGACTGGCCGCCGATCAATCCGAGCGATCCGTTCGACCTGTTCGAGGTCGGCATGCGGGCGCTGGGCGAGAGCCCGCTCGGCGATCAGGACAAGGCGGTGATCGAGGATTTCGGCCCGCTCAGGCTGCGGCCCGGCCGCAAGTACGATCTGCGCGCCTTCAGCGAAAGCGAGCGCGAGGCGATCAAGCGCGGCATCGCCCGAGCCTGCGAGGAGATCCGCAAGCCCGCTGGCCTCGGCACGATCGTCAATGGCTGGCACTTTCCCCCGCGCAATCTCGGCAAGTTCGGCGACGACTATCTCTACCGTGCGGTGATCGCGCTGACGGCGCTCGCGGCACTGGAGGTCGCGGAAGCGACTTACCTGATGTGCAGCACCGATGCCGAGGGCCAGCCGCTCGACGGCCGCAACCGCTACCGGCTGCGCTTCGAACCGGGCCAGCAGCCGCCTGCCAAGGCCTTCTGGTCGCTCAGCATGTACGAGCTCACGCCCGAGGGCCGCGCCTTCTTCACCGACAATCCGATCAGCCGCTACGCCATCGGCGACCGCACCAAGGGCCTCGTGCACGGTCCCGACGGTTCGCTGGAGATTCTTATCCAGCACGATCGCCCGAACGAAGAGCGCGAGCCCAACTGGCTGCCGGCACCTGCCGGCCCGATGCGCCTGGTGCTGCGCGCCTACGAACCGGAAGAGTCGCTGATCAACGCCACATGGCCGCCCCCGCCCATGAAGCGAGCGAGCTAGCCCGTCGTCCCGGCCGGAGCGGAGGGAGGACGACGGAGGAACATCTGGGAGTCTGTGGATAAGCGCTTTGGCAAACGGTCGCCTTGGGCATTGGCCTCCGATTCGCCCTTTGACTCACCGCGCAGATTTTCCGGGCCATTGCCCATAATAGGTGCGCGACGCGCATGAGCGTAAACTCCCGGCCATTCGAATTGCATGCCAGGAGTTCCACCCATGTCCAATGAGTCCTTCGTCGAGTTTCGCCATGACCGCGGCCACCGCTGATCGCGGCAGCGTTCATCGGCGGTTGTCGACAACACCGTTTTCGCGCCGTTTATGCTCCGTTTTCGACCGTTTATCCCAAGCGCCGACCGCCGCCAAACACCGCTGCGCAGGGCTTTTGGCGCATCGGCGGTCGGAAACACCGTTTGAAAACGGTCAAAACGGCAGAGGCGCCGGTGAGCTACGCGCCCGGTTGCGCGCGGCGCGACTCTTCCTCGGCGCGCGCCTCGATCGCTTCCATGTCATCGTCGCTCATGCCGAAGTGGTGGCCGATCTCGTGGATCAGCACGTGCCGCACGATGTGCGGCAGGTCCTCGTCCGATTCGCACCAGTAGTCGAGGATCGGACGGCGATAGAGGAAGATGCGGTCGATGTCGTTGGCGACGTGGCCCGCACCACGCTCCATCATCGACACGCCCTGATAGAGGCCGAGCAGGTCGAACGGAGTCTCGAGCTCCATCGCCTTCTCCACCTCGTCCGACGGAAAGTCGTCGACCTGTATGCGCACGTTGCCGACGTGGCGACGGAACTCCTCGGGGATCGTCGCGAGCGCCTCGGCGGCGATCGACTCAACGTCCTCAAGGCTCGGCGCCTTGCTGAAGTTCGGCGTGCTGCGCGGGTTCGTGAAGACCGGCATGACTCTCCCATATAGCAGTGCGCCGCCCTCGCCAAGGTCCGCCGGAGCAGTTTGTGCACCGACGATTCGGCCGCGGTCCGCCGTGGTCGCGTTCGGCGGCGAACCGTCCTAAGCTCGACTCACATGCTGCGCTTTTTCATCCGCCGCCTGATCGTGGCGCTCCTGGTGGCCGCGACGGTGATGGTCCTCGCCTTCATCATGACGCGCCTGTCCGGCGACCTCGCGATCTCGATCGCCGGTCCCAACGCGACGCAGACCGACATCGAGGCGGTGCGCAAGGCCTATGGGCTCGACCGTCCGCTGGTCACGCAGTTCTTCGACTGGGTCGGGCGCGCGAGCCTGGGCGATCTCGGCGAGAGCTTCTTCTTCAAGCGCCGCGTCTCGGAGCTGATCGGCGAGCGCATGCCGGTGACGCTGACGCTCGGCCTGACCGGCCTGATGATCGCGCTCGTGGTCTCGCTGCCGCTCGGCATCCTTGCCGCGGTCAAGGAGAACACCGCGTTCGATCGGCTTGTGCAGATTGTTGCGCTGCTCGGCCAGGCGATGCCGTCCTTCTGGCTCGGGCTGCTGCTGATGATCGTGTTCGGCCTGCAGCTCGGCTGGCTGCCGATCTCCGGCACCGATTCGTGGCAGAGCTACATCATGCCCGGCGTGGTGCTGGCCTTCTCGGCGATCCCCGCCCTCACCCGCTTGACCCGCGCCGGCATGATCCAGGCGATGGCCAGCGACTATATCCGCACGGCGCGCGCCAAGGGCCTGTCGCGCGCCTCGATCCTGCTGAAGCACGCGCTGCGCAACGCGGCGATCCCGGTGGTGGCGATCGCCGCGGTCCAGCTCGGCTTCATGCTGGGCGGCTCGATCGTGATCGAGCAGGTCTTCGCCCTGCACGGCGTCGGCTTCCTCGCCTGGGAGAGCATCGCCAAGAACGACTTCCCGGTGGTGCAGGCGGTGGTGCTGGTGCTGGCGGTGATCTATGTCGGGCTCACCATGCTGGCCGACCTTCTGAACGCCGTCCTCGATCCCCGGCTGCGTGGCGCATGAGACGAGGTTGGCGCAATGCCGGGACGTGGACCGGCGCGATCATCGTCGGCATCGCCGCCTTCTGCGCGATCTTCGCCCCACTGCTGGTGCCGCACGATCCCTTCGCGCAGGATCTCGGCAAGCGCCTGCTCGTACCGTTCTGGATGGAGGGCACCGATCCCAACCACCTGTTGGGCACCGACCAGCTCGGCCGCGACTACCTTTCGCGCCTGATCTACGGCTGCCGCATCTCGATGATGATCGGCTGCACGGTCAGCCTGGTGTCGGGCCTGATCGGCATCACGCTCGGCGTGCTGGGCGGCTTCATGGGAGGTCGGGTCGACGACGTGGTGTTGTTCGCCATCACCACGCGACTGTCGCTGCCGGTCGTGCTGGTGGCGCTGGCGGTGGTCGGCCTGCTGGGCAGCTCGATGAGCCTGCTGATGATCACCCTCGGCCTGCTGCTGTGGGAGCGCTTCGCCGTCGTCGCGCGCTCGACCACCATGCAGGTGCGCAATCTCGATTTCGTGGCCGCCGCCTGGTGTGCGGGCTGCTCGCGCTTCCGCATCCTGGCCGGCGAGGTGCTGCCCAACATCGCGAGCCACCTCGTGGTGGTGGCGACCTTGGAGATCGCGCTCGCCATCCTGCTCGAGGCGGCGCTTTCGTTCCTCGGCCTCGGCGTGCCGCCGCCGCTGCCGTCGTGGGGCCTGATGATCGCCGAGGCCAAGGACTACATGTTCTTCAGCGCCTGGGTGATCGTGATTCCCGGCGTCTGCCTGTTCGTGCTGGTGCTGGGCATCAACCTGCTGGGCGACGGCCTGCGCGACATGCTGGGCGCGAGGTCCGACACATGACCACGCTGCTCGAGGTCGAGAAGCTCGAGGTGACGTTCGGCAGGACGGCGGCCGTGCGGGGCGCCTCGCTCACCGTGGCAGCGGGCGAGACTCATTGCCTGGTGGGCGAATCGGGGTGCGGCAAGTCCGTGACCGCGCTGTCGGTCATGAACCTTCTGGTGCGCAACGCCCAGCGCCGCGCCCAACGGCTCGCCTTCCAGGGCCAGGATCTGCTGAAGCTCTCCGACCGGGGCATGGCGCGGCTGCGCGGCAATGCCATGGCGATGATCTTCCAGGAGCCGATGACCAGCCTGAACCCGGCCTATACGATCGGCTCGCAGATGACCGAGGTGCTGCGCCGGCACAAGGGCGCCAGCCAGCGTGCCGCGACCGATCGTGCCGCCGACCTTCTCGCGCGCGTCGGCATCACCGCGCCGGGCATGCGGCTCGGCCAGTTCCCGCACCAGCTCTCGGGTGGCCTGCGCCAGCGCGTGATGATCGCCATGGCGCTGATGTGCGACCCGCAGCTGCTGATCGCCGATGAGCCGACGACCGCGCTCGACGTCACGGTGCAGGCGCAGATTCTGCGGCTGCTGGCGGGCCTGCAGCGCGATCTCGGCCTTGGCCTGCTGCTGATCACCCACGATCTCGGCATCGTCGCCCGCGTCGCGACGCGCGTCTCGGTGATGTATGCCGGGGAGGTGGTCGAGAGCGCGCCGACCGCCGAGCTGTTCGCCAACCCCAAGCATCCCTACACGCAGGGCCTGCTGCGCTGCGTGCCGGTGCCGGGCAAGATCCAGCGCAACCAGCCGCTGGGCGCGATCCCGGGCACCGTGCCGCGCGTTGGCCCGGGCTTCGAGGGCTGCGCTTTCCGTGACCGTTGCGACTTTGCCGACGAGACTTGCAAGCACGCGATCCCGACGCATCATGCGGGATCGGCCCACGACTTCCTCTGCCGGTTGCCCGGCACGCCTGTGAAGGCGCTCACATGACCGCCATCGAGGTCCGCAACGCCCGCAAGACCTTCAAGGCCGGCAAGCGCACGGTCGTGGCGGTCGACGATGTGAGCCTCAGCGTGCCCGAAGGCGGCGTGATGGGCATCGTCGGTGAGTCGGGCTGCGGCAAGTCCACGCTCGCGCGGCTGATCCTCGGCCTCCTGCCGGCGGACTCGGGCGACATCGTGATCGACGGCCAGCGGCTGGTTGAGCTCGACCGCAAGGCCCGCGCGCGGCTGATCCAGCCGGTGTTCCAGGACCCGTTCGCCTCGCTCAATCCGCTCGCCCGCGTACGCGACATCGTCGCGATGCCGTTGGTGGCGCAGGGCAGGTTTGCCAAGGCCGAGATCGTCAAGACCGTCGAGGAGATGCTTTCCCGCGTCGGCCTCTCCAAGGAAATGGGCGGCCGCCTGCCGGCCGAGCTGTCGGGCGGCCAGCGCCAGCGCGTGGCGATCGCCCGCGCGCTCGTGCTGCGGCCGCGCATCGTGGTGTGCGACGAGCCGACCTCGGCGCTCGACGTCTCGGTGCAGGCGCAGATCCTGAACCTGCTGGCCGAGCTGCGGCGCGATCTCGGCCTAACCTATCTGTTCATCAGCCACAATCTCGCGGTGGTCGAGCATGTCGCGAGCGAGGTCGCGGTGATGTATCTCGGCCGCCTGGTCGAGCGCGAGCCGACCGAGACGCTGTTCGCGAAACCGGAGCATCCCTACACCAAGGCACTGCTCGCCTCGGTGCTGACACCCGAGCCCGGCCTCGGCGTGCCGGACGTCGGGCTGGGCGACAGCCTGCCCGATCCGGCCAACATCCCGTCGGGCTGCCGCTTCCATCCGCGCTGCCCGATCGCCGAGCCGCGCTGCGCAACGACCACGCCAACCTTGAAGCCGCGGCCCAATGGCGGTGTAGAGTGCCTGCTGGCATGACCAACAAACTCGACATCGCGGTGATCGGCGCCGGCATGGGTGGGCTCGCCGCGGCGGCCGCGCTGCGCAAGGTCGGGCACGAGGTCACGGTCTATGAGCAGGCGCGGGAGTTCACGCGGCTCGGCGCCGGCATCCAGATCGGCTGCAACGCCATGCACGTGCTGCGCGGTCTGGGACTCGAGGACCGGCTGCGCGCCGAGACGTTCTATCCGCGCTCATGGAACAACCGCGACTGGAAGTCGGGTGAGGTGCTGTTCGACATCCTGTTCGGCCGCGAAGCCGAGCAGGCTTACGGCGCGCCCTACCTCCTCGCCCATCGCGGCGACCTGCATGCGGCCCTGGCGAGCGCGGTGCCGGACGAGATCGTGCGGCTCAACCATCGCCTCACCGGCATCGACCACACGGCTACGGGCGTGCGACTCGCATTCGACAACGGGAGCGTCGTCACGGCCGACGCCGCGATCGCCGCCGACGGCGTGCATTCGGTGGTGAAGACGGCGCTGTTCGGCGACGACGAACCGAACTTCACCGGCCGCATCGCCTATCGCACCGTATTCCCGGTCGAGTTGCTGAAGGGCGTCGAGGTGCTGAACTGCACCAAATGGTGGGGCGAGGACCGCCACGTCGTGATGTATCCGGTGAAGCCCGACCGCTCGGAGATCTACTTCGTCACCAGCCAGCCCGAGCCCGGCTTCAACCTCGAATCCTGGTCGGCGACCGGCGACGTCAAGGTGCTGCGCGAGGCCTTCGAGGCGTTCCATCCCGAGGCGCGCGCCGTGATCAACGCCGCGCCGTCGGTTCACAAGCGCCCGCTGGTCGACCGCGATCCGCTCGACCGCTGGGTCGACGGCAAGGTCGCGCTGCTGGGCGATGCCTGCCATCCGATGACGCCCTACATGGCGCAGGGCGCCGCGATGGCGATCGAGGACGCAGCCATCCTGTCGCGCTGCCTCGACGGCGTCGACCGCGACGGCATCGAGAAGGCGCTTGCCCGCTACGAGGCCACGCGCAAGGAGCGGACGTCGAAGATGCAGTTCACCTCGCGCCAGAACGTCTGGGGCAAGGGCGTCACCGACGTCGATTGGGTCTACGGCTACAACGCCTGGGAGGCGCCGCTGGCACCGGTCTGAAAGATCCACTCGACTTCGCTCGGGATGACGCGCGCTCAGCGCGTCACTTCCACTTGGCCAAATAGAACCGCGGCAGCTCGTCGGCGTAGGTCTTGAAGTCGACGGCCTTGGTGAAGGCGTAGGTGTTCACGTAGGTGTTGATCGGCAGCCAGTAGGCCTGCTCGGTGGCGATCTTGATCGCCGCTGAATAGGCCTTGGCGCGCACCGCCTTGTCGGAGGTGTTGCCGCCCTCGGCGATCAGCTTCTCGAGCTCAGGATCCTTGGAGTAGTTGTCGAGCGAGCCCTCGCCGAACATCACCGGCAGGATCGCCGACACGTCGTTGATCGAGTAGCTGCCCCAGCTGCCCATGTAGAGCGGCGCCTCGCCCTTGTGGGCCTTGTCGATCGCCGGCGCGACCTGGAGCTGATTGATCTTGGCGCGGATGCCGACCGCGGCGAGGTAATTCTGCACCGCCGCCGGCCATGAGGTCGGCTGCACGTAGGTCACGAACTCGATGTCGAAGCCGTTGGGATAGCCCGCCTCGGCCAGCAGTTCCTTGGCCTTCTTGGGATCGTAGTCGTACTTCACGGCGGCATTGGCATCGCAGCCGAACTGGCTCGGGAAGCACGGCGCCGGCGGCACGCGGCTGCCGCCGCCCACCAGCTTGTCGGCGAACTCCTGGCGGTTGACCGCGTGCCAGATCGCCTGCCGCACCTTGAGCTTGGTCAGCGGATTGCCGGCGCCCGAGCGGCCGGCGGCGTCGATCGACAGATAGCCGACGCGCATCGATTCCTGCCGCACCGCCTGCAGGTAGGGCACCTTGTTGATGTTCTCGCGCTGGTCGGGATTGATGTTCCAGATCCAGTCGGTGCGCTGCGCCAGCAGCTCGGTCACCTCGGTCGCGAGGTCGGGCACGAAGCGGACATGCAGGGTCTTGATCGTCCCGGTCTTGGGCGAGCCCTTCCAGTAGTCGGCGAACTTCTCGTACACGACCTCCTTGCCCTGGTCGTTCTTGACGATCTTGTACGGACCCGCACCGATCGGCGCCTTGGCGAAGCCCTCGGAGCCGACCTTCTCGCGATAGGCCTTGGGATGGATCGGGCAGACCATCGTCAGGTACTCGAGCGCGGCCGGCGTCGGCTTCTTCATCTTGATCGAGACCGAGTAGTCGCCGGTCTTCTCGACCTTGGCCATCCAGGCATAGTTCGACGGCACGGCGACCTTGCTCGCCGGGTCGATCGCCATGTTGAGGGTGTAGGCGACGTCCTCGGCGGTCAGCGGGCTGCCATCGTGGAACTTCACGCCCTCGCGGATCTTGAGGTCGAGGGAATTGTCCTCGGCGAACTTCCATTCGGTCGCCAGCAACGGCTTGCTCTCGAACGTCTCGGGATCGCGATGGACCAGCATGTCCCAGGCGTGATGGGCGAGGATCAAACCGGTGCGCTGGGAGTTGAAATACATGTCGACGTTTGGCACTGCGTCGACGAACTGGATGCGCAGCGTATCGGAGGCCTTCTGGGCGCGCGCCGAGACAGGCAGCGCAGCCGCAACGGTCGACAAAAGCGCGGAACGACGAGTGATCTTCACGAAAGGCCTCCTGTGGTTGCCGCGAGCCTAGGCGCTTGCGGCGCAATCAGGCAAGCTCGGCGCCACAACGACGGAGGACCGCATGACCGCAAAGCTCACCGGCAAGGCGCGCAGCGATGCGCTGGCGACGCTCGAGGGCTGGAGCGACGTCCAGGGGCGCGACGCAATCCAGAAGAGTTTCAAGTTCGACGACTTCAACCACGCCTGGGGCTTCATGACGCGCGTCGCGCTCGCGGCGGAAAAGGCCGACCATCATCCCGAATGGTCGAACGTCTACAACCGGGTCGAGATCGTGCTGTCGACCCACGACGCCGGCGGCGTCAGCGACAAGGACGTGGCGCTCGCGCGGTTCATCGACGGGCTTACGCCGTAACGTCCTCGTAACCCACAGGGAACGTTGCCGACGGGCTGCCGTTGTATCCGTCTCGACGGAGGCCGACATGGAAACCCCGACCGGCACACTCGATAAATTTCACCTCGGCGTCAGCGCCGATGGTCAGACCTGCATGATGGTGTTTGTCGACGAAGACCAACGTACTATTCGTTGTGTCGCCGACTTCTCTGAATTCAACGCCTTCATCGCCAATCTCAATCGCGCGGCAGCCGAGATGTCGCGTCGCCGGCACGAGGACGGCGACGGGGAGGCTGCGGCTGGGCCTGCCTGTGGAACGTTGAACGTCGCGTTCGCCGAATTCCAGCCCAGCCCGACCGATGCCTATATCGAGGGCGCGCTCGTCGGCGATGCCGGCCAGATCGTCGGCATCCGCATGGCGCCCGACGTGGCGTGCCAGCTCACCAAGGCGATGCTGATGGCGGCTCCCGCCGCAAGCACATGCTGAGCTGACCTGCTGAAAATCCCTCGTGGAAATCGAAATCGAGGGAGCCTGAGCGCAAAAAACGCCTCCGGAAACCGGAGGCGTTTGCGTTTTTCGGCGAACGTCAGTGGTGCGTTCGCTTGTCCATGCCACGCGGATCGCCGGCCTTGCCCTTCTCCTCGGCGGACTTGATCTCCTCGGCCTCGTCGGAGTCCATGGCGCGCTCGGCATCCTTGGCGGCCTTGTCGACCTTGCCCTTCTTGATGAAATCGGCCGTGCGCTTGTTGTATTCCTCGGTGCCCTTGTAGCTGCCCTCGCCCTCGATTCCGTCCTTCTTCTGCATGGGGTCTCTCCTCTTCGGTGGGTCGAGGAGAGAACGCACCGGCTCCATCAAGGTTACGGGAGGACAAGGTTACGACGGCGACAGGCCCGCCTGCTTGTAGTAGGCCAGCACGCCCGGATGCAGCATGGATGGGGTGGCGGCCGCGAGCGTGTTCTTCGCCGTCGTGTCGGCCAACTGTGCCGACGGTTTGGCTTCGGCGGCGTGCAATGCCTTCGCCAATCGCATCACGATCGCGGCGTCGAGATCCGGCCGCGCCATCACGAAGCTCCACGAACCGACCGAAGGGATGGCGGCATTCTGCCCGGGATAGCTGCCGGCCGGCTGCGTGATCGGCTTCAGGAACGAATGCCTGGCGAGGATGCGCTGGATCTCGTCCGCGTTCGGCGCGATGAAACGGCCGCCGCTCGCCATCACCGCCGTGAATCCCGGCCAACCGGCACCGCCGCCCCACAACGCGGCGACCCGTCCGTCGAGCACCATCGCCGGCCCGTCGCCCGCACGCTCGAGATAGACCGGCTGGAAGTCCTTGGCTGCATCGAGGCCGAGCCCGTCCATCACGTAGCGGCCGAGGATCACCAGCCCCGAGCCAGCCGCGCCCCAGGCGATCGGCTTGCCCTTGAGATCGGAGATCGACTTGCAGGGACTGTCGCCGCGCACGACGAACAAGCCGGCGGTCGGATACATCGCCGTCAGCACCTTGAGATTGGCGGGCGCGCGGCCGATGCCCGCCAGCGCCTCGTGCACCACCTCGCCCTGCACCAGCGCCATGTCGAGCGTCCCCGCTTCGAGTCGCGGCACGTTCTCGGTGCTGCCCTTGGTGTTGATCGGCTCGATCTCGATCGCCGGATCCTGCGCCTTGATCGCGGCGATGAAGGCGTCGCCGTAGACCGGGAAGCCGCCGCCCGGCGTGGCGGTGCCGAGCCGCACTCTCACAGGCTGTGCCTGCGCCGGAACGGCCGCGAGCGCCGCCGCGCCAGGAGAAGCCTCCGTCGCAGGAACGGCATGGCACGTCGGCCTCCCTCTTCACGGCGTCAATGCGCGCCCTCGCAGCGATGCACCTCGATGGTGACATGGCTGAGATTGGCGATGTCGTCCAGGCGCGCCTTGTAGGCCTCGACCGCCTGCGGCTCGTCCGACACCAGCGAGACGATCGCGCCGTGGTGGCCCGGGCCGAGCCGCCAGACATGCAGGTCGGCGATCCGGTCGTCGCGCTGCTCGAGCCGCGCGCGGATCGCCTTCTCGAGCGACGCATTCGGCGCGGCATCGAGCAGCACCGCGCCCGAGGCGCGGATCAGGCTCCACGACCAGCGTGCGATCACCACGGCGCCGACCACGCCGATCACCGGATCGAGCCAGGTCCAGCCATACACCCAGGCGGCCAGCAGACCGGCGATCGCGAGCACCGACGTCAGGGCATCCGCCAGCACATGCCAGTAAGCGGCACGGAGATTGTGATCGTGATCGTGGTGATGATGGTCGTGGTCGTGATCGCCATGATCATCATCGTGATCGTGATGATGATGATCATGGTGATGGTCGTCCCACAGCAGCCAGGCGCTCAGCAGATTGACCGCGAGGCCGACCACCGCGATGGCAACCGCCTCACGGTAATGGATCGTCACCGGCTCGAACAGCCGGAGCACCGATTCGTAGCCGATGCCGAGTGAAATCATCGCCAGCACGATCGCACTGGTGAACCCCGCGAGGTCGCCCAGCTTGCCGGTGCCGAAGGCGAAGCGCGGATCGCGGGCATGGGTGCGCGCATATCGGTAGGCGCCGGCGGCGATCGCGAGCGCACCGGCATGGGTCGACATGTGCCAGCCGTCGGCCAGCAGCGCCATCGAGCCGAAGATCGTGCCGCCCGCGATCTCGGCCACCATCATGGCCGCGGTCAGCGCGACCACGGCCCAGGTGCGCCGCTCGTTGCGGTCATGCGCCTCGCCCAGGAAGACGTGGTCGTGGCCCCAGTCGGAGAGCCGGTGTGCGTGCATCATGGCCTCTGCAAGTAAGGCTCGACCTTGCCGTTGAGCTTGATGGTCAGCGGGTTGCCCCGGCGGTCGACGGTCTTGCCGACGGCCACGCGGATCCAGCCCTCGCTGATGCAATACTCTTCGACGTTGGTCTTCTCCTGGCCGTCGAACTTGATGCCGACGCCCTTCTGGAGAAGCGCCTCGTCGTAGAACGGGCTCTTGGGGTTGGTGGAGAGACGATCGGGAAGCGGTGTATCTGACATGGCGCCAGTATAGCACCGCCTCCCGCCAGTCACGCCTGCCGTCACGCCTGCTTGCTGTAGCTTTCGAAGCGGCTGGCCACCGTGTCCCAGCGGATACCCTGCATGAAGGCATCGACGTATTTTGCCGCGGCCGCCCCATAGTCCATGGCATAGGCGTGCTCGTACATATCCATTGCCAGGATCGGCCGGCCGTTCGCCAGCGTCATGGTGTGGTCGGCGGCCCAGGTGTTGACCAGCCGCTTGTCGCGCGGTGACCAGGTCAGCAGCACCCACCCCGAGCCGCCGCCCAGCGCCTTGCCGACCGCGACGAACTCCGCCTTCCAGCGCGCCACGCTGCCGAAATCCTTGGCGAGCTGCTCGGCCAATGGTCCCTTCGGATCGCCTTCGCCGCCGAGGCAGTCGAAGTACAGCTCGTGGATGATCATCGAGTTGGCGGCGATCAGCTCCTCACGCTTCAGGCCGTTGACCACGAACACCGGCGCCGATGCGAAGTCGAGGCCGGCGAGCTGCGCATCGATGGCGTTCAGCCGCTTCACCGCGCCGGAATAATTGTTCTCCCAATGGCTCTGCAGCATCTTCTCCGACAGGCCCTTCACCTTGGCCGGGTCGAACGGCAGCTTCTTGATCTCGTACTGGGGTTTGGGTGCGCTGGCCTGCTGCTGCGCCAGCGCATCGCTTGCGCCGGCGAGCGCCGCGGCACCGGCGGCGACGGCGATGAACTCACGGCGGTTCTGTTCGACTGTCATCGACGACCTCCTTCAGTCAGACGCCCCCACGCTCATTTGAACGTCACCCAGGCCGGCTGCAGCAGCGGAAAGGCAACCAGCCCAATCACGGCCGTGACCGCGATCAGCAATGGATTGCTGATCTTCCAGCGGAACAGCGCGGCGAGCGACAGCACGCCGATCGCCGCCGTCAGCCAGTCGCCGATCGCGATCTTGCCCAGCAGGAAGCAGGCGCCGAGGATCGTGCCGATCGCCGCGGCATAGGCGCCCTTCACGAAGCCCTGCACGTTCGGGTTCTGGCGGTGGCGCGCCAGCAACGGCGCGGCGACGAGGACGAACAGGAACGACGGCAGGAAGATGCCGATCGTGGACACAAGCGAGCCCCAGAAGCCCGCGACCAGGAAACCCACGAACGTCGCAGTGATGACCACCGGACCGGGGCTGATCATGCCGATGGCGACGGCGATCAGGAACTGCCGCTGGTCGAGCCAGCCGTATTCCTGGATCAGGCCCTTCTCCAGGAAGGGCACGATCACCAGCCCGCTGCCGAAGGTCAGCGATCCCGCCTTGAGGAAGAACAGGAACAGCTTGCCGAGCACACCCGGCGTCGCCGTCGGCGCCAGGCCGGTCACCGCCGGAATGCCGAAGGGCAGGATACTGGCCTTCGGCGCGGCGCCGCCGCGGAACAGGTTGCCGTAGTAAAGGATGCCGATCACCCCGGCGCCGATGAACAGCAACGCCACTTCGGCCTGCACGACAACGGTGACGACCAGGCAGACCGCGGCGATCACCCATTGCGGCCAATCCTCCATGCCGAGCTTGGCGAGGCGGTAGCAGGAGTGAAGGATCAGCGCGATCACCGCCGGGCTGACCCCATAGAAGATCGCCGTCACTGGCTTGAGGTCGCCGAGCGTCACGTAGAGCGCGCCGAGCGCGCAGACGATCACGAAGTTCGGCAGGATGAACGCCCAGCCGCCCGCCCAGGCACCCCAAAAACCGGCGCGCAGGTAGGCCGCGTAGATGCCGACCTGGATCGCCAGCGGCCCGGGCAGGGACTGGCAGATGGCGATCGCCTCGCGCATCTGTTCCTTGGTCATCCAGCCTTTTTCGGTCACCAGCTCCCGTTCCATCTGGCCGACCAGCGCGACTGGGCCGCCGAAGCCCAGCAACCCCAGGCGCAGGAAATAGCGCACCAGCTCGCCCATGCGGCCATGCGCCGGCGCAGAAGCGCCGTGCATCATCGCGCTCCCTGTTCGATCGCGAAGGAATCGTAGAGGCCATCGAGCAGCACGGCGCCGCGCGCCAGCCGCTGCTCGTCGGCGGTGCCCGGGGTCGCGATGCCGGCGATTAGGCTCCGGACGCCGGCGGTCTCGGCGCGTCCGTACTTGTCGTCCTTGAGGTCGATGTCGTGCACGATCTCGCCGATCGCCGCCAGCGCGGGATCGGACAGGCCCGCATGCGCCAGCAACACCTCGAAGGTGCAGCGGTCGCCCTGGTGCGTGAACTCGCCCTCGAACATGTCGAAGCGCAGCTCGCCCGGGTCCGGCCGGTAGCCGCTCGAGGGCACGAACTTGAAGCGCGCTCCGCGATCGATGAAGCGCTTGATCAGCCAGGCCGAGGCAATGCGGTCGACCTGGACGTGCTCGCGCGTCACCCAGGTGCGCTGGTTGACGGCGCCGACGGGTGGTGTTGCGCCACTTGCCTTCACGTCACCCTCCTTCTTGAACGACTCCTCGAGGCCCGCGACCAACCCCTGCGCCGCCAGCCGGCCGTTCGACCCGAAGAAGTCGATGGCGATCACCGCGTCGAGCTGCTTGCGCAGCCGGGCCGTCTGCGTGGCCAGCTCGGCGAGCTCGCCATCGGACGCCTCGCCCGACAGCCGCGCCGCAACAGCGCGCGCCTCCTCGGCGATCTTGGCGTAGTCCTCGTCGCGCGCGGCATCGAACAGGCCTTTGAGCTCGTGGTCGTTGAGGCCTTCGACCAGCGCCGCCTCGCACACGATCGCCTCGCCGCCGGCTTCCTCGATCTCCTTGGCGAGCCAAGCGAAGTCCTCGCGGCTGTCGTCGCTGGCGGGCAGCGCATAGACCGCGTTCTTGACTGTCACCGCGCCCAGCACTTGTAGCCGCCGCCAAATCTTGACCCGCACGTAAGCGGGCTTCGCGGGCAGCTGGTGGATGAGCAGCAGCCATTTCGGGTTGGCATCCCTGGGCATAGTTCACTCGTATCACACTACTTGTTGGAAAAGCAACAGGCGTATCATTTTTATCTTGCGAGCCGATATAATCGGCGTATCTTTCGATGAAACGCCCGTATCAAGAGAAAGAAGCATGAGATTCCACGCCCGGCCGATCTCCTTCAAGCCGCCCCGACTCAGCGGCCTCTCTTGGCGTCTGATCGCCAGCCACTACGAGAACAACTACGGCGGCGCCGTCCGGCGCCTGAACGCGATCACCGACGAGCTGGCAGGCGGCGATCCCGCCGCGCTGCCCGGCTTCCGGCTCAACGGCCTCAAGCGCGAGGAGCTGATCGCCACCAATTCGATGCTCCTGCACGAGGTCTATTTCGACAGCCTGGGCGAAGGTGGCGGCGGCGATCCTGATGGGGCCCTGGCCGAGGCGATCGCTCGCGACTTCGGTTCGCAGCAGCGCTGGCGCGCCGAGTTCGTCGCCATGGGCAAGGCGCTGGGCGGCGGGTCAGGCTGGGTGGTGCTGACCCGGTCGCCGCGCGATGGCCGGCTCACCAATGTCTGGAGCGCCGACCACACGCACAGCCTGGCCGGCGGCACGCCCTTGCTGGCGCTCGACATGTACGAGCACAGCTATCATCTCGACTTCGGCAGCAACGCTGCGGCCTACGTCGATGCCTTCATGGCGAACATCGCCTGCCCGCGCATCGCCGCGCGCTTTGCCGGCGAAGCTCCGCCGGTCAGAGCGGACGTCGTCGATGCACCGGCCGCCAAAGCGATGCTTGACGCCGATCCCGAGCTGATCGTGGTCGACGCCCGGCTCGCGCCTGATGCCAGGGCCGTGCCGGTGCGCCTGCGCGGCGCCCGCCGTGCGCCGCCGGAGAAGGTCGACGATGTCGCCGCGTCCCTGCCGCGCGGAAAGAAGGTTCTCGTCTACTGCGCCTGGGGCTTCGAAATCGGCGGCGACTGCGCGGCCCGCTTCCGCGAGCGCGGGATCGACGCGGTCGGTCTCGCCGGCGGCATCGGCACCTGGCGCGCCAACGGCCTTCCCACCGAACCACTCAATGAAGGAGACACGCCATGAAGTGGGTTACCCGCGAACGCCCGAAGATCGACCGCATCGCCTGTCCGTGGCTGATCAGCCACTTCATCGACAAGCAGCCGGAGTTCCTCTACGTGCCGGCGGCCGATGTGGTGAAGACCGCCGAAAAGACCGGCGCGATCCCCTACGACATCCCCGGCGTGAAATTCAGCCATGTCGGCGAGAAATGTTCGTTCGACGCCTTCCTCGCCGAGTACAAGCTCGACGCGCCCGGCCTCGCCCAGCTGGCCGACATCGTGCGCGGCGCCGATACCTCGCGCCTCGACCTGACGCCGCAGAGCCACGGCCTGTTCGCGATCTCGCTGGGGCTCAGCCACGTCTTCGCCGACGACCACGAGATGCTGAAGCACGGCATGGTCATATACGACTCGCTCTACGCGTGGTGCCGCCACCTGGTCGGCGAGACCCACGCCTGGCCGCCGAAGATGGACTGACCATGCCCCTGCATCTCGTCGACCATGTCGACTTGCCGGCGCATGTCGGCAGCGGCGGCTTCGACCACGCCGCCGTCCATGCCGCGACCGGCCACGTCTATGTCGCGCACACCGCCAACGACGCGGTCGACGTATTCGATCCGGCGGCGCGCCGGTATCTCTATTCGGTGCCCAACCTGAGGGCGGTCGCGGGCGCACTGGTGAGCGACGAAAGCCAGCTCGTCTTCACCTCGAACCGCGGCGAGAACACGATCGGCGTGTTCGCACCGGGCCCCGATCCGAAGGTGACGAAGATCGCCGTCGGTCTGCGTCCCAATGGTCTCGCCTGCGATGGCAGGCGCGGACTCGTGCTGGCGGCGAATGTCGGCGACCCGGCCGTGCCGCACTCCTGTACGCTCTCGATGGTCGATCTCGATGCGGGTGCGATGCGCGCCTCGATCGAAGTGCCGGGCCGCACCCGCTGGGCCGTGTTCGACGCGGAGGCACAGGCCTTTTACGTCAACATCATGCATCCGTCGCAGATCGTCGTGGTCGACGCCCGTCGCCCCGACCGCATCGCGCGCTCGATGCCCGTACCGGCCGATGGTGCGCACGGCCTCGACCTCGATCCGTCAACGCGCCGGCTGTTCTGCGCCTGCGATGCCGGCGTGCTGGTCACGCTCGATGCCGGGACCGGCAAGGTGCTCAACGAGAGCAGGCTCAGCGGCGTGCCCGACGTCGTCTGGTTCAATCCGAAGCTCCGACAGCTCTATGCCGCGATCGGCGATCCGGGCGTGATCGATGTGTTCGACACCGTGTCGATGACCAGCCTCGGTTCGGTTGCCACCGAAAAGGCGGCTCATACCACGGCCTTCCCGTCCGCGGGCGATGCGCTCATCGCGTTTCTGCCGGCCAGCCATCGCGCCGCGCTCTATCGCGCCGGCGATCCGCTTTCCCATTCCTGAAGGAGACGTACGATGGAATATCGACTCGCTCCCCTGTTCTGCCGTCCCTGGACCTTGAACGGCATGACGCCGCGGCTGATCGAAAGCCATTATGAGCGCAACTACGGCGGCGAGCTGCGCCGGCTGAACACGATCAGTCGCGAGCTGGACTCGCTGGATCCTGCCGGGCAGCCCGAAGCGATTGCCCGACTGAAGCGCGACGAGGCGGCGGCGCTCAACTCGGCGCTGCTGCACGAGCTGTATTTCGCGAGTCTCGGCGGACACGGCATGAACGTTCCGGAGGCGATGGCCGAAGCGCTGGCCCGCGACTTCGGCTCGGTCAAGGCGTGGCGCGAGCAGTTCGTGGCGCTGGCCGGTGGCCTGCCGGTCGGCTCGGGCTGGGTGTTGCTGACATGGCTGCCGCGCGAGCGCCGACTGTTCAACGTCGCGTGCAGCGAAGGGACACCGGGCCTCGCGGGCGGGGTGCCGATCCTGGCGCTCGACCTCTACGAGCACGCCTATCACATCGACTTCGGCGCCAACACCGAGGCCTATATCGCCACCTTCATGCGCAACATCGACTGGGTCGCCGTCCAGGGCCGCTACGAGGACGCGACCAAGGTCGCGCCGCCCCGTCCGCTCGAGCAGAAGGAGTTCGCCGATACGCCGGCGGTCAGCCCCGAGGAGGTGCAGGCCATGATCGAGGCGGGCGAGCCGGTGCAGATCCTCGACACGCGTCCGCGCCACTTCACGGCGCGCGCGGAGGACATCATGGAAGGCGCGGTGTGGCGCGATCCCGATCGATTGGAAGACTGGATCGGCGAGCTCAAGCCGGATGTGCCGGTCGTCACCTTCTGCGTCTACGGCTTCCATGTCGGCTGCCAGATGGCGATCGCCCTGCGCAAGGCGGGCTTCGACGCCCGCTACATGTCGGCCGGCCATTCCGGCTGGAAGGCGATCGGCGGCAAGGTGCGCCGCTTCGACGAGGGAACCCGGCCGTGACGCCGCGGCGGATCTTCATCGGCGGCGCCTTGTCCCTGATCGCGCCGCCTCTCCATGCCCAGGAGGGCAGCCCGATGACCCGCATCGATTTCGAATCGCCCGTCGCCTTCCAGCCGATGCTCACCGGCAAGGGCGGACCTGTGGCGTGGAGCGTGATCGACGACCCGACCGCGCCCGCTGGATCGAAAGTGCTGGCACAGACCAGCAAGGACACGACGGACTACCGCTTCCCGCTCGCCGTGTTCGACCGGCCGGTGCTCGCCGACCTCGACGTCGCCGTGCGTTTCAAGCCGGTGGCGGGCGAGGTCGACCGCGCCGCCGGCATCGCTGCGCGCCTGGTCGACCGGGACAACTACTATGTCGTACGCGCCAATGCGCTCGAGGACAATGTGCGCCTGTACAAGGTGGTGCACGGCGACCGCCGGCAATTCGCCGGCGCAAACCTCAAGGTGTCGAGCGGCGTATGGCAGCAGCTGCGGCTGGTCGTCCGCGGCAACCGCTTCGAGGTGTTCTTCGAGGGCAGGAGCCTTTACAGCGCCACCGACTCCACGTTCGCCGCCGCCGGCCGGGTGGCGCTGTGGACCAAGGCCGACAGCGTCACCTCGTTCGACGATCTGCGGATCACCGCGCTCTAGCGCGGCGCCATGCGGATGGCGCCGTCGAGGCGGATGGTCTCGCCGTTCAGCATGTGGTTCTCGACGATGCTCATGGCGAGCTGGGCGTATTCCTTCGGATCGCCCAGCCGCGGCGGGAACGGGACCTGGGCGCCCAGGCTCTTCTGCGCCTCGGCCGACAGGCCCATCATCATCGGCGTCAGGAACAGGCCGGGCGCGATGGTGCACACCCGGATGCCGAGGCTCGACAGGTCGCGCGCGATCGGCAGGGTCATGCCGACCACGCCGCCCTTCGACGCCGAATAGGCCGCCTGCCCGATCTGGCCGTCGAACGCCGCCACCGAGGCGGTGTTGATGATCACGCCGCGCTCGCCGTCGTCCATCGGCTCGGCCTGGCTCATCGCCCACGAGGCGACGCGGATCACGTTGAAGGTGCCGATCAGGTTGACCTGGATCACCTGGGTGAACATGCCGAGATCGTGCGGGCCGGACTTCGAGATGGTGCGGGCGGCGCGGCCGATGCCGGCGCAGTTCACGACCACGCGCGGGGCACCGAGCTTCTCGACCACCGTCTTGACCGAGGCCTCGACATTGGGGCCGTCGGCGACATTGGTCTTGACGTAGAGCCCGCCCAGTTCCCTGGCCTTTTTCTCGCCGAGCTCGTCCTGCACGTCGAACACCGCAACCTTGGCGCCCGCCGCGGCCAGTGCCGCCGCCGTCGCTCCGCCCAGCCCCGACGCGCCGCCGGTGACGATGGCGGCCTGCCCCTTCACGTTCATGGATATCCTCCTTGGTTGCGGCGCTTTTAGCACGCCGTCCCCTCTTGCCAAGCGGCCGCGCCAACCACACTTCACGACCTATGAGCGACGAGCAGGTCGTCCGGGACAATTTCTGGACCAAAGCGCGCCAGACGCTGGGCAAGATTCCCTTTACCGAGGAAGCGGTGGCAGCGTTTTACTGCGCGACCGATGCGGCAACGCCGATGACGGTCCGCGCGACACTGTTCGGCGCGCTGGCCTACTTCATCCTGCCGTTCGACGTCATTCCGGACTTCATCGTCGGGCTCGGCTACACCGACGACGCCGCCGTGCTGCTGGCGGCCTACACTGCGGCCAAAACCCATATCACCGAGGAGCACCGCGCGAAAGCGCGCGACTGGCTGCTCAAGACGCCGCCGCCCGCGAGCTGATACGCTCGGCGGCACGGCGCTCGCGCACGATCTGGGATTCGCGATAGGCGATGTAGAGCGCCGAGGCGATGACGATCGCCGCGCCGACATAGGTCCAGATCACCGGCATCTCGCTCCAGATCATCCAGCCGACGAACACCGCGAACGGCAGGCGCAGATAATCGAACGGCGCCACCGCCGACATCTCCCCGACCGCGAAGGCCTGGACCCAGAAGTACTGGCCGATGGTCGCCGAGATCGACACGCCGATCGCCAGCGCCCAGCCCCAGGCCGACGGCCATTTCCAGAACCAGATCGCCGGCCCGGCCAGCAGCACGGTCGAGAAGATCGCGAACTGGGTCAGGATCATCAGCGGCTTCTCGGAATCCGACAGCCGCCGCACCAGCAGGATCGAGGTCGCCGAGGCGAGCGCGTTCAGCAGCGCCACGGCCGCGCCGGGCTGCAGGCTGCCGCTGCCCGGCCGTACCATCACCAGCACGCCGACGAAGCCCGCGATGGTCGCGGACCAGCGCCGCCAGCGCACCTTTTCACGCAGCACCAACGCCGCCAGCACCACCGAGAACAGGGGCTGCGAGAAGGCGAGCGCGGTCGCATCGGCGAGCGGCAGCATCGACACGGCGTAGAAGCCCAGCACCATCGAGGTGGTGCCCATCGCGGTGCGCCAGAAGTGGCCCTGGATGCGCTCGCTCTGCCACGGCTTCACACGCCCGGCCAGCACCATCGGCGACAACAGCAGCACCGAGAAGACGGCGCGGAAGAACGCCGTCTGCACGCTCTCGATCTCGGTCGAGAGCAGGCGGATCATCGCGCTGTTGGAGGTGAAGATGAAGCCGCCGCTCACCAGCCACAGCGCGCCCTGGATGTTGGGCGGCAGCCGGCGGAGCTGGGCGACGGCCAGGCGCACGTCAGATCTTCCGCTCGCGGCCCGCCCAATAGGGAGCGCGCAAATCCTTCTTCAGCACCTTGCCGACCGGGCTGCGCGGCAAGGCCGTCGTGAAGTCGACCGACTTCGGCGCCTTCACGCCGCCGAGCTTTTCCTTGGCGAGCGCGATCAGCTCGTCGGCGGTGGCATTGGCGCCGGGCTTGAGCTC
>Ga0070738_10000970_pt1 | contig 68404 bp, 35 predicted proteins | sample Coa_R2_2_FD_66446 | JGI IMG/M metagenome (GOLD analysis project Ga0070738, IMG submission 66446) | Surface soil microbial communities from Centralia Pennsylvania, which are recovering from an underground coalmine fire - Coalmine... | ecosystem: Environmental > Terrestrial > Soil > Unclassified ... | reverse complement strand
AGGGTGGCGGGATCGTTTTTGCCAACGCCCTTCAGCCAGTCCAATGTCTGGCTGCGGACCGTTTCCGGTGCGGGCGACCGGAGCAAACTGAAGGAGGAAAGCTCCTTCGTCGGTTTCTTCTCGGCATCCGCCTGCACCTGGCTTGCCCCCACCAAGAGGAGCATCAGGGCAGCAACCGAGAACCAGCGTGTGAATGTCACCGTCAGTTCTCCTGTGGCCGTGGTGAAAGGAATCGACATTATTGTTCATGCTCGCATAATACCGGCAAGAACGCAAGAGGTTGGCTGGCGAGCGGGATCGCGTTAGCGCCCCGAGCGTCGTTTCTCGGGGCGCTAACGCGACCCCGCTCGCCCAACCTCACTTCTGCTCGTTCTTGCCCGTGGCGATGTCGTGCGTCACCTTGCCGATTTTTTGTTGACGCTTCGACAGATCTTTTAACTCCGTTTGAATCCTTTCGTAGCGTTCGCGTTCCTCGTTGTTCGATCCTTGTTCGGGCGGCGGCGCCTGTTCGCCGGCATACTGCTTGCCGTACAACTCGGTGCGGGCGTTCACTCGCTTCTGCATCGAACGGATCATCTTCAACTCGGCGAGAAGATCGAGCAACCGATCCGGCTGCGGCATCCCGCTGCCTCCGCCCTGGCTTTTCTTCTTGCTGTCGGCTTGCGCCTTCTTGAGCGCTTCGATCATTTCCTTCAACGTGTCGATGATCTGGTCCTCGATCGCAACGGTCACAACGCCGGTATCGGTTTTGCGGAGGCGGGCTGCCACCGTCTCCATGTCGCCTTTGACCTGGGAGAAGACCTCGGCGAATGCCACGGCGGAGCCTTCTTCTTCCAAAAGCGCCAGCCCGGCCCGCGCCTCCTTGACGATCTCTTCTTCGCGATCGGAGAGAACGAGAGACGCCTGCTGATCGACGCGGCTCGCCGCGCTGTTGGGGTTGGATTTGATGACCTTGTCCAGGGCAACCGTGTCGTCGCGGACACCGATTTGCAAGGCCAGCATGCGCCGGCACCGTGCTTCCAGGCGGGCCAAGAGACGCTCGATCTCTTCTTCGCGCAGCTGCCGCAGCAAGTCTTCCAGCGCCTTCTTGGCCTGATTCAGCTTGTCGAGGGCCGCCTGCTCGTCTTCGGGAGCGTCTTTGCGATTGTCCTTGCGGAGATTGTCCTCTGCTCTGTGCTGATACTTCTCCGCGTCCTCAATCTGCTTCTTGATCTGGGACTGCTCCTGGTTGGGCTGTTGCTGCTGCTGTTGCTGACCGCCTTTGTTGCCGCTGCCGCTCTTGCCCTCGCCCTGCTGTCCCTGTTGGCCGGATTGACCGCCCTGGCCAGGCTTTCCCTCGCCTTGCTTGCCCTGGCCGGACTTGCCGGAGCCGCCTTTGCTATCGGCCTTGCCTTCGCCTTTGCCCTTGCTGTCGCCGGACTTGCCGGCGCCCGGCTTGCTCTCTCCCGATTTGCCGCTGCCCGGCTTGCCAGATTTGGCCTCTCCCGGCTTGCTCGTTTTCGACTCGCCGTTCTTGCTCTCTTTTCCCTTACCATCCTTGCTTTCGCTTTGTTTGTCATCCTTGCCCTTGCCGTCTTTCCCTTCGCCGGATTTACCGTCTTTGCCTTCACCGGACTTACCGTCTTTGCCTTCACCGGACTTCGCGTCCTTGCCTTCACCAGACTTCGCGTCCTTGCCTTCGCCGGACTTGCTGCCCTTGCTGTCTTTGGCATCGGCCTTGGGATCTTTCGTGTCGTCCTTGCCTTCACCAAGGCCTTTCTGGCCGGACTTGTTGCCCTTGCCCTCGCCTTTTTTGGCCTCTTTCCCTTGGTTGGATTTCGGATTCACCAGATCATGGGTCTGCTCCCGGACGTTGCGCTGGCTCTTTTCGAGATCCTGGTTCTTGGTCCGGCCGATGATGGTCTTATTGAGCACCAATTCCTGCTTCCGGATGACGTTTTTCAACTCTTCCAAAAGCCGTCTTGTCCGCTCGATCTCCTTCTTAAGCTCAAGGTCGCGGTCGTCCTTCGTGAGCAGTTCGATGATGTCGCGGAGGATGCGGCGCAGTTCATCGTTTTCCTTGAGGATGTCTTGGAGGGCTTCGGTATTGTTGGCGGCGTTGCGGCCGCTCAGCATTTCGATGAGAGTGGTAAAGCGTGTCTCGATGCCCTCCGCGCTGGCCTTGTTGAGGGCTGCACGAAGGATCTTAGCCTTCTCGCGGTCTTCCTGCTTGGTGCTGTTCTCCATCGTCTGAGCCAAGCGCAGCAACTTCAGCTTGAACTCATCGAATTGTCGTTTCAGATGTTCCTGCTGCGTGGCGGCGTCGCCGATCTTGATTTTGGGATCGGTCTTGTCGTCGGAGCGTTTGACGTCGCTCTTGCCGCGGGGATTGATTTTAACCGGGAGGCGATCATCTTGCGCCCGCGCTGCCACGACGAAAGTGGTGGCCAACACTCCCAGCACGATCAACAGACGACGTGTCATGGACGTGAACCCTCCGCTTATGGGGGACCAACCCCCGAAGTTACGATGGTATCCGTCAAAAGTAAGGACGATCCGGCGGCGTTTGTCCAACAGCCCGGCGGTTTTTCACCAACCCGAAGCGTAAGCGAGGGTAGCCCTTCGCGAGGGCAGCTCTCGCTTACGCTTCGGGTTGGTAAGATTCACTTCTTCTCTTCGGGCTTGCCGCTGGTTCCCTGGTCGAACAGCTCGTTCACCTTGTCATCGTAGATCTTCTTGATCGTATCAAACTGAACCCCTTCGGTCCTCTCGATCTCCGCGAGAATCTTGATGACGGCATTGAGATCGCTCATTTTTTGCATGGAAGCAAGAATCTTCTCCAGCGCCCGCGTCAGGGCCAGCATTTGCTCCTTGGCTGTGCCGCCCGCCTTGCGCGACGGCTCGATCTCCTTGCCATCCAATACCTTGCGGAAATTCGCCACCGCATCGCGGGTCTCTTCAAAATTGCCGTCGATGCGCTTGAGGGGATCGACAATGGTTTTCTCGACGCGATCGAGGAAGCGCTCGTTTACCTGGTTGGCTTTCATCTCCCGGAGGATGCGGGCGTAATCGGTGTACACTTCGCGCGCGGTATTCTGGGCTTTTTCCAGCACCTCGACGACTTGATCGGTGCGGGCGCTCATCGCTCCCAATTGGTCCTCCTTGAGGGCGGAGCTAGACAGGTCGAGGTTGACCTGGGCCAGCTTGTTCTGCATGTCAAGCAAAGCCTGATAGCGCTCGTCGAGCTTGCCGTACAGCTGCTCTTCTTCCTTGCCAATTTCGGTCAATAGCTCGTTCTCCGAGACAAGGAAGAAAGTGTACTTCTCCGTCTCCTTGATGTGCGGCTGAGGACGGCCGTCCTTGGTCTTGTCGCTGTCGAGGTCGTTATCGACGGCCTCCAGCCACAGCTGCATCTGATAGCGCGGCTGCGGGCGGGAAGGATCGGTCATCTTAAGATCAGGATGGATCTTCCACAGGGGAAGGTCGGACTCCACGGGATCAAGTTCCGGCTGCGTCCAATCGTCGGCTTTGAGCGAAAAATGCCGCAACAGCTGACGATAGGGCAACGTCTTGCCGCTAGCCAGCTCGCTCGGCTCCGGATGCTGCACGGTATCTTCGGGGCGTTTATCAAGCTCCTTGCGAAAGCTCGGCAGAGTGTAGAGCTGGACCGGTCCTTCTTTTCCCTTGCCCTTGGCCTGGGGCGATATCTGGAGCAGCTGAGCCAGATCGGTCAATCCCGGAAGAAGTCCCTGACCGGCGGGGTTGAGGCTGGCGCCGCCGAGCAGCGGCCAAGCGTCACGAGGGTTGAGCCGGCCGGTCTCGTCGTGGGAGATGGTGTAAGCGTAGCGCACCTCGTTCAGTCCGTGGTCGTCTTGGACTTGGGCCAGGAAGGGGATGCGCGCGGAGATGGTTACCATGTAACCGCCCTGCACTTTGCGGACGATCGGGTCAGGGGCGAATTCGCTGACGGTCGGCGGCGCATCCTCCGATGGGATAATAACGACTTGCCGTTGGCCCGTCACGCCATCGCTATCGATGAAACGGAACAGGAAGTTCTGCTCGAACCGGATGTTCTCGAAGCGCGTCGTGAAGGTGCGATCATCGATCATCTTCGGCTGCGATCCGATGAGAGGGATGCCCGATTTTTGCAAGCGATGCGGCTCAATCCATACCTTGGCGAGATCCTTGCTGGCGGTGGCCGTCAGTGTGATGTTGCTGCCGACGGGCACATCGACGTGCGACGCCTCGCCGCTTTGCAGCGAGACCTGGGCCGGTTCGAAGCGCTGCTTCTTACCGCTCAGCTCGGCCGGGTTATCCTCGCGGCCAAGGCGATAGTAGAGATAGGCCGGCCGTTCATCCTCACGCAGCAAGCGCTCCAGTAGCGGCGGATCGACGACGACGACTTTGCGCGGGGCCGTGTAGTAATCGAGTCCCTGCACGCTGAACGAAACGGTTTCCTTGAGGTCGCCGAACTGGCCGCTGTACTCATTATCGGCCAGCCGCAGCATGGTCGTTTGGCTATTGGTGTTGCTGCCCTTGTAAATCAGCAGGGCTTCCTCGGGGATGGTCAACTTGCGCAGGGTCCGGCTTAGCGCGGGGTCGGCGGCCCGGCTATCAAGCTTATCGAGAACATCGCGCATGCCTGCTTTGGTTTCGGGGTCCAACGTTTTATGCGTCTCGCTCTTGTCGAGATTCAATTCGATCTCATCGAGCGTCAGACCGGCGCGCAAATCTCGCGCCTTCCAGTCGGCCGGCAGCGTGATGTCCGGCACGGAAGCGCCAAGCAACTCCGGCGTCAGGTCGAACCAGGACAAGGCGCGCCAGCCCTCGGCCGGCCTTTGCCGAAATTGCTCGATGAGTTGATCTTGTTCGTCGCTTTTAACGTCGCTCTTTGCCAGCCAGGCGTGGTACGATTCGACGGCCTTTTTGCTGGGAGCGCCGGCGATAACGTACTTCAAGGCGCGCACGCGAATGGTCGGGCCGCGATCGCCTCGGCCGATGCGGTATTCACCGTTGAAGGGAGGAACATCGAGATATTCCAGGTGCGCCTGCCGCGGCCAAATGACATCTTGCAAGAGGACGTTGCGCTCGAACCAGATGCCGGCAACATCGTGAAACTGCGAGAAGCCGGCCGCGGTGAAGCCGTGGTCGCCCATGGCATTGGCGGCGCAGAAAAGGCCGCCGGCAATCAAATAGCCGCCAACTGCCAGAATGCCGATGAGGACCCCACGGCGAATCAGACGTTTCCAATCGAAGACTTCGTTGATCTTCAATTGCTCCACGCGCTGGGCGGCTTCGTGGATGGTCTCTTGCACCATGGCGGGCGAATAGCCGATCTCGGCCGCCTTACGCGGATCGGCCAATTCGACCGCGGTGATGAGGCGGTCGCCGAGGATTTGCGGATACCGCCGTTCGAGCACCAGCGCCAGGGCGGCATCGCGGAACTCGCGGAACAGCCGCGTCAACACTTTGAGCGCCACCGCCGCCAGCAAGCCCGACAGCAGCACGATGAGGACGCCGCAACGGAAGCTCCAGGGCGTTTCCTGCACCCAATCGAAATGGAACAGGCGGAACACGCCGTAATCGAGGACCAGGCCGATCCAGAACCACAAGGTCAGGTACAGCCCCACCACGGCGGCGCCTTCGATGCTGACGTAGGCACGGATGAAGCGCCGCAGCCGCTCCAGCGGACTGCGAACGCGCTGATGCGCTTCGGCCAAATTGCGCGAGGGCGTAGGGGTCGTGATCGTGGCCATAAGAAAGTACCGAGTTCTGAGTTCTAAGTCCTGAGTACCGATTCGTCGATTCTGAGAAATCGTTTTTCTCAGAACTCGGTACTCAGAACTCAGAACTGATTATGCCAGACGCAGCAATTTGCGCGTCAACCATTCCAGTGACAACAGGCCGACAGCGGCCAGCAACACATACGACATCGTGATCGGTTGCGGCTCGCGGTCCCAAACCACGAACCCATCGTCCCACATATCCTGAATCGGTCCCCGATTGCGCAGCGTTTGCACGTCGGGACGCATGCACGTCGGGATTAGATGGGCGTTCTTCAAGTCGAAATAAAGACGCAGTTTGTCGTCTTTATTGTCGGCCAAGGCAGCGCCCTCCATCTTGGGCCGTTGGAGACTGCGTTTCAGCTCCTGGCGTTCGGCGTCGCCCATACGGCCCAGCACGTCGTCGGCCTCGCTGGCGAGCTGATACATCGTCTGGAAATCGGGCCGGGTGTTGTCCATCTCCGGGTTCGCTTCCTTGACACTGAAGCGATGTGTCAAGGAATCCCCGGTCTCCGGGTTTTTCACGGTTAGTGTGTAATCGCCGGCGGCGCGGACCTGGAACCGGCCGCTGAACCAGCCTTCGCCGTTGGGTTTGCCCTTCATGTCGAACGGTTTGGGGATCACCGCGTCGGACAGTCCCGGCGGCGGCGCCAACTGGACCGTCGGCAGCTTCGGACCCGGCGGCAGCGGCTCGCCGTCCTTGCCCTCGAACTTGGCCTCGAACTCGATCGGCTTGTTGGCGATGTGCGTCGAACCCATGTATAGCCGAATGCGCTTGCTGATCCGGCTCATCGTGTTCGAGGCGGCATAGCGGAGTAGCTTCATCCAAAAGCGCTCGTGATAGGGGACATTGAAGCTCCGCAAACGCCACATTTCGCCGGAGCCGAGCCAAACGACGCGGCGATTGCTGCTCGGCGAAGTCGTCACGAGGTACGGTTGCAGCGAGTTGTCCTTGAGCTTGCCCTTGGGATCGGTGAAGCGGGCGACAACCACGGCGCTCGTCTTGGCCTTTTCGACCGGATAATAATTGTAGAACCCCCGCACGACGGAACCGCCCTTCTTGCCGTCGCCTCCGTAGAAGAAAACATCCCAATCGGCCAGGAATTTGGCCTCCTCGCTCTCGTCCAGTTTCAGGAACTCCATGTCGGGCGTGGCACCGGTGAAATCGAGCGGCCAGGGATCCTTGGTTTCCCGATCGAAGTCGGAAATGCGGACATCGCTGAGGACCACGGGATAGAGGTCGAGAATCGGCTTGAGCTTGGCCGCCTGCGATTTGGGCCGGGCTAGCTCCAGGGTGTTGATCGGCCCGCCGACGGCGATAAGTCCGCCGCCGTTTTCAACCCAGCGTCCCACCATTTTCAACTGGTTCTCGCTCAACTGCGTCCAATCGGGATCGAAGGCGACGATCACGTCGTACTGATCGAGAGCGTATAATCGATCTTCTTTGTCCGCGGCTTCCAGTCGGGTCGGAAATTGGCCAAGCAACCGTTCGGGCGGCACGTCTTGCACGACGCCGCCGCGCCGCTCGGTCACGCCGGGCGGCAACTGCAAATAGATCGACAACTCGGCTCGCTTTTTGTCCATCTCGCGGACAAGGATGGAACGCAGGAACTGATAATCGCGCGTGGCGGAGCTGGCAAAGAGCAATACGCGCAGCGGCCTTTTGATGACGCGCAGGATGCCCGGCTCGGTGACGTGGAAAGGCGCGGCGAACGCTTCCTGCGCATCGCGCGGCACGCGGACGCGGAAACGCAGCTCGCCCTCGCCGGTTTCGCTCAGCTCCCATTTCTTGCCGGCGGCATCGCCGGATTCCAAATCAATGTGAGCCGCCTTCGCCAACGTCAGCGCGTCGATGGGAAATTCCACCGTGGCTCGCGGCGGCGAGCTGCGATCGAACGTCACCGGGGTTGGCGACTCCAGTGTCAGCTTTTTCGTGTTCAGCGATAATGTTGTCCTTTTTTCCTCGGGGTTGCTCGTATTCACCTGCTCCGTCAACTTTAGGTCGAGCTCAACATCCTTGCCGCTTTTGTCCTTTATGGTGTGGGTGATGTCGAGGAACACTTTGACCGGCTTGTCGGGCAGTCCTTCGCCTTGCAGTTCGACGACGGCGCGGAACTTGTCTTCGGGCTGCACCTGTTCGGGCACGCGCAGGTCCACGATGTCGATTTTGATTTGCGGCCGTTCTTGGCCGACGCCGACGACAAAGAGGGGAATGCGTGCTGTCTTGGCACGCTCGGCGATGTCGGCGAACGCCCGGGGCGAGCCTTCGGTGCTGCGGCCGTCGGTGATGATGACGATGCCCTGCACCCGCCCGTTCAGCTCGCGGTTGACCAGCGATAGCGCCGCGCTGCCGAGATTGGTGCCGCTGTAGAAGCCGGCCTCGCCGAGTTTCTTGGTCATCTCATCGAGTTTGTGCAGACGCGACCGGTCCTCGTCGCTCCATTCCGGCGGCGGCTCGACGTTGGTTCCGGGGTTGAGCCAGGCTTGCACATACTCCACCGGCAGTTCTTTGGATTCGGGCAATTCCGTATTGCGGTCGGTGTTGCGCGTGAACTCTTCCCACTCCTCGCGCGTCCAGTTGCGGCCGTCCTTGAAGAGCATGTAGTTTTCATCGAGGCGGCTGGCGAAGCGGAACAGCGATACGGGATTCTTCGCTTCCAAATCCTTGAGAAACTTGTTGTGGGCGTTGGTCAAGAAGGCGAGCACTTTGTCTTGCCGCGTTTGCAGCTTGTCGTCGCTCTTGCCGGTGGGAATGTCGTCCATCACTTTCGTCATGCTCGGCGACGCATCGACGAGGACAAGCACCTTGCCCATGACGCGTGTTTCTTCCCACGTCTGCTTGGCGGGCAGCAGGAAAATGACGGCCAGGAGGAAATAAACGCAAGCTCGAATCGTGCCCAGGAAAATGGCCCACCACGGCCCGACGCCGCGGCTGTCCTTGACGTACATCCACACGATGTAGAACAAACCGGCCACCAGAACGCCGCCGAGGATCATCAGCCACAGCCAGCTGGGAAAATCGTGGCCGCGCACCGTCAACGGCTCGCTGAGTCGCCTCCAGACGAGTTCCTGATAAGTCGAGGTATTGTTGGCTTCGTTCATGATGTCGAATCGTCCTTATGTCCGCCTGGCGAGCGGGGTCGCGTTAGCGCCCCGAGTGCTTCCTCGGGGCGCTAACGCGACCCCGCTCGCCGGGATTACGCCGCGGCGGCTCGAGCTGGCGCCGCCACCATTCCGGGCACTGCTTCATTGGCTTTCAAATGGAAGCTCAAATGCACGGCCAGCGCCTGTTCCACCACGAGAATGACTAGGAAAAACAAATACAGCCACGGCGATTCCGAGGCATCGGGCATCTTGTTCTTGTACTCTTCATAGGTATCGCCGGGCGATCGGAGCAAGATGGTTCCCGCCTGCTTGTCGCGGGGGCGCCGGCTCTCCAACTTGTCGCGCGCCGCCCGGCGTAGGTCGCTCTCCTTGCCGGCGTCCAGGTTGAAGGCATACGACCGCACTTCCTCCTGGCCCGTGGCGTCCTTGCTGTTGGGATAAAACATGAATTGGTACACACCCGGCTCGCGCGTGTCGCGGAAGTCCAGTGTCAACACGTTGTCTTTCAGAGGCAGCGTACGCTCCGGATATTCGATCGGTTTCGTGATTTCGTCGATTTTGCTCTTTTCGAGGTCGCGTTGGGGGGTGAAGGTCATCTTCATCTTGGGCTGATAACGACCCGAGTCCAACTCGACCTTGACGCTCTCGCCGACCGTGCGGTTGAGGTCGTCGCCGGAGCTGATAAGCCAGCGCTGTAAATCCATCAAAAACGGCGTGTAGCTCCACGAGGCCAGGCCGTTGCCCCAGTCGTTCCAATGCGTTGCCGTGCCGGCGCTGGTCAAGACGGCGCAGACGCGGCCCTTGCCGTACTTGCGAGCGACGACGAGCGGATCGCCAAACTCAATGGTCGTCCGATATTCATCGAATTCCGCCGCCAACGCTTTCATTTTGGAATGCGCCCACAACGTTTCCATATCAGGCCGCTGGGGATCCTTTTCAGCGCCATGATCGTGTCGCAGCGCATCGATCACGCGCACCACGTTCGAGAGATACGGCTTGGTCAAGGCGTTGCGGAGCTGCGCTTGATAGCGCTCGGCCGGCTCGACGTAACGGCTGAACGCATCCGGCTCGTCGATAGCCAACTGCCGCGTCTGCTCGACCAGCTTCTTGGCCAGTTCCACCGCATGACTGCGATAGCCGGGATTGTCGGTCGTCTCATTGTTGGGCAGGACGATCAATTCTTCAGCTCGCACGCCGCTGACGGGTTCCGGATCCCAGCGCGAACGCGGCTGCGCCTTGAAGTAGCGGTCCATGCTCAGAAAGCGCAAACCCGTCCGATACTCGGCCAGCGTCCGGACGGCATCGTGCTTCGGATCGCGGAAAAGCAGCTTCGGCTGTTCGTCAAAACGCAGCCGGTCCTTGGCCTTCTCTTCGCGCTGTTCCTCCGTCTCTCGACCGTCGGGGTTAAGCGGATCGTAAGATTTGCTCTCGATCAGTACGGGAAACAGGCCGTTGAACTTCTTGAACAGCGTATCGTTGTAGAAGGTCGGCCGGGCTTTATCGCCCAGGAAATAGCACAGACTGCCGCCGTGCTGAATGTATTCCTGTACTTTCTGGAGCGTTTTTTCGCTCTTGATCTCGCCGACGTTGAGAAAGATGATCGTCGGATATAGCTCGAAGTTGATCTTGTCGAGATCGTCCACCTTGCAGCGCTCAATCTCGTAGGAGCGAGCCGCCTCGTAAGCGGCGCGGAGATGCTTCAAGTCGCCGCCGTCGAGATCGGGATCTTGGCCGCTGCCGTCCACCACGAGCGTCGGCACACGCTTGCGAACCTCAACCACCATGTCGCGGATATTGTCCGCTTGCAGGCCGGTCTCTTCCGGCTCCAATTCGGCCGTCACCTGCACGAATTCCTGATCGAGGCGGCGCTTGCGTTCGCGGTCTTCCGGCAAATCGTTCGGACCGATCGGCAGCGACGGCTTTTTCTTGGCGAAGATCAGCGTGAACTTCACGGTTTCGCTGTCGTCCGCGGGAATGCGGTCGACGGGACGCGAACCGGCGTAGCCCTTGTTCACGTCTCCATCCACTTTGATATGCAAAAACGTCTTCTTGTCGCTGGAGCTGTAATTGCGGATGGTGACGCTGAATTCCGTCTCGACGCCCTCGGCGACGACGCGCGACTCGGCGTGAAAATCGGTAATGGCCAGATTGTCGTGGTGCAGGGCCACCTGTCGATTCGAGCCGCGATAGGGATGGGCCGTGTCGATCAAGCTCAGGTGAATGCCGGCATCGACCAGTTTCTCGATAGCTTTGTTCAATTCCAGCGCGCCAGAACCGCTCCAATCCAGATCGCGAAAATCGCTGACGAGATGCAGGATCTTCTGTCCTTGCGGCACGTCATTGAAAAGCTCCTGCGCCTTGTTGACTCCCTCGATCGGCTCGATGTGCATGGCCGATGGCTTCAGGTCGCGCAGCTTTTCATCAATGGCATCGGTGGAGCGGTCGTTAAGGCGCTGATCGAACAGCGCCGTTTCTAGATCCGACAATCGATAGATCCGCATCTGTTGGTGCGTGGGCGCCTGGGCGGCGCTGTGCGCGAGCAACTTGATCTGTTCGCGGGCTACCTCCAAGGAGTTCGTTTTTGGCCCCTTTTCGGTGAATTGGTCGGCCATGCTGGGCGTGTCATCGATGACGACAATGTGCGTCGCCCCCTGTCCGGTTGGCTTGGCGCCGACAAATCGCGCCACCAGGAAACCGGCCAAGAGAACCAGCAGGCAGCGCAGCGCCAACAGGATCATCTGCTCGATGATGAGCCGGCGGCGATTGCGTTTCTGCGATTTAAGCAAAAACTCCATCGCCGCCCAGCGAATGCGCTTGAAGCGCATGCGATTGATGAGGTGAATGATGATCGGCGAGCTAATCAGCAACCCGCCGGCGACCATATACCAAGGATGCAGAAAAGGATCCATTTATCAAAACCTCATAATTCACCACGAAACACACGAAAAACACAAAAAAGAGAAAAACCGAATAAAAGAAAAATCAGATCCCCTATTTCTCTTTCTTTTTTTCTTTCTTTTCGTGTTTTTCGTGTGTTTCGTGGTGAATTCTTCTTACACAGGTCCACGGCTGCGCACGGTCGTGGCGCGGCTGGCCATGCGGTGGCTCAGGAATTTCGACAAGACCGCATCGAGATAATCGCCGGTGCGGACCAGTTGATAATCGATACCCAGCCGCGTGCAGCCGCGGCGCACTTCGACAAGATATTCCTCCAGCGCTTCCAGGTAGCCGTCGCGCAGGGCACGGGGATCGCAAAGCAAATGCGGCAACTCCTCCATGCCCTCGAAGCGCGTGGTGCCGGCGAAGGGGAATGTCATCTCATCGTCGTCGAGGACGTGGAAGACGAGGATGTCGTGCCGCCGCTGGCACAACATTTCCAGTCCTTTCAAGAGTGGCTCACGATCGACCAGGAAATCGGACACGAGAACGATCATGCCGCGCTGCGGGATGGTTTCGGTGACGCGGCGGAGAATGCGTTCGATGTCGGTTTTCTCGCGCGGCTTGCTAACGTGCATCGCATTGCAGATGGCGTCGATGTGCGTCATCTGGCTGCGCGACGGTACGATCTGGCGCACGTCCGAATCGAAGGTGGTGGCCCCGACGGCATCCTGCTGGCGCAGAAGCAAATAAGCCAGGCACGCGGCGATAGTGCAGGAATAGTTGTACTTGTTCATGGCGCCGCGGCCGTAGTGCATCGATTCGCTGACATCAATGACGAGCGTGCTGCGCAGATTGGTTTCCGCCTCGTATTGCTTGATATAAAAGCGATCCGTTTTCGACCAAACTTTCCAGTCGAGATGGCGAATATCGTCGCCGGGCGTGTACTCGCGGTGCTGAACGAACTCGATGGAATGCCCGAACAAGGGGCTTTTGTGCATGCCGGAGATAAAGCCCTCGACCACCTGGCGGGCGCGCACGTCCAGCTTCGAGATTTTGGCGATGGTCGCGGGATGCAGAAATCGACGGGGATCGTCTTCGTTTACGGCCACGGATGTTACTCACAATTCTGGCGGGCGAGCGGGGTCGCGTAAGCGCCCCGAGTGCTTCTCTCGGGGCGCTTACGCGACCCCGCTCGCCTGTGTGGTTACGATGCAAAAATCTTCTTGAACCGCTCATCGCGGGTCAGCTCATTGTCCTTGGACGGCGTCTCCTCGATCAGCTTCTTGATGACCGTGTCCGCGGTGATGCCTTCGGAGGCGGCGGTGAAGTTGGTGAGGATGCGGTGCCGCAGCACAGGGTAGGCCAGCGCTTGAATGTCCTCGGTCTGGACGTGGACGCGGCCATGCAAAAGCGCGCGGGCCTTGCCGCCGAGAATGAGATACTGCACGGCGCGTGGGCCGGCGCCCCAGGACAGCCATTCGCGGGCGAACTTCGGCACGCCCGGCTCACCGACGCGCGTCTGCCGCACCAGTGCCAGCGTGTAGCGGATGACATGATCGCTGACCGGCACCTTGCGCACCAGGTTTTGCAACTCCAAGATCTGCTCGCCGCCCAATACGGCCGCGATTTCATCGTTTTGCAGCGACGTGGTCCGCCGCGCGATTTCGAACTCTTCGTCAAACTTCGGATAGCGTACGAACACCTTGAACATGAAGCGGTCCTGCTGCGCTTCGGGTAGTGGATACGTGCCTTCCTGTTCAATGGGGTTCTGCGTCGCCAGGACGAAGAAGGGCGCTTCGAGGCGATGGCGAACTCGACCGACGGTGACTTGGCGTTCCTGCATGGCTTCGAGCAGAGCGGCCTGGGTTTTCGGCGGCGTGCGGTTGATTTCGTCGGCGAGAATGACGTTGGCGAACAAGGGGCCGGGGATGAACTTGAACTCGCGCTGGCCGGTCGAGCGGTTCTCCTCGATGACTTCCGTGCCCGTGATGTCGGCGGGCATCAAGTCGGGCGTGAACTGGATGCGGCTGAAAGCCAGCGCCATCGAGCGCGATAAGGTCGAGATCATGAGCGTCTTGGCCAGGCCGGGCACGCCTTCGAGGATGCAGTGACCCTTGCTGAAAAGCGCGATCAGCAGCTCCTCGATGACCTCGTCCTGGCCGACGATGATGCGGCTCAACTGTTTTTTGATATTATCGAAGGCGTCGCGCAGACGGCGCACGGCTTCCAAATCGTCTTGGCCCATCTCGGCCGGTTGATTCACGGTCTCGTTCATGCGGTTCTCCATAGACCAAGCCTGAAGCGTACGCGAAGACCAATCCTTCGCTTACGCTTCAGGCTCGGATTAGCGTTGGTAAATCGGCAAGGCCGCGTTATCCAGTTGAAGGATGGTCAGATACACCGGGGTGATGAAGTTGGCCCCGACCATGCCGCCCGACCAGCTGCCGTCGCTCGACTGCGAGCTGAAGAGGTTCTGGAAATTATCCTTCTTGTAGCCGCTCCAGGTCAGGCGTTCACTCGGCTTGGAATCGGGGAAAAGGCGAGCGTAGCCGTCCTCGCCCAGCATGTAAATCGCCTGAGCGTAGTAATAGTGCGTGTACTCGTCGTGGCCCATGCGCATTCCGCCGCCGAGTCCGTGCAGGTTCTGTTGGCAGAATTTGAACCACTTCTTGACCAGCGGCGAATTGTAATCCCCGAAGCTGAACCCGCAGGCGATCGCCGCCGCCGTCAAGGCCGGCCGGCCGCCGCCTGCCGCGACGCCGCCGCCGAGGCTGTACACGACGCCGCCGGTGCTGTCGGTCGAATCGCTGAGGTATTTCTGGGCCATCTTGATGGCTTCTTGCGGCACGGCGACGCCGGCGTTGCGCGCCGCCCGCAGCGCTTGCACCTGCGTGATTGTCACCGAGCCTTCGTCAAAGTTGCCGCCCTCCCGCGCCGAGACATAGCCCCAGCCGCCGCGATTGGTCTGGGCTGCGTGCGTGAACTTGCAGGCGCGTTCGAGAATGTCCACCAAACGTCGGCGGCGATCGCCCTCTTCTTCCTCGCCGACAACGCAGGAAAGAAAAAGGGTGGCAAAGCCGTGGCCATACATGTAGCGGCCGGCTTCACCGGGGATGTTGACGTTGCCGATCATGCCGTTGGGCATGGAATGGGACATCAACCAATCGACGGCGCGGCGAATGTTGTCCTTGTATTTGCCTTCGCGGATTGTGCTACCTTCCATGAGCATCGCCATGCCGGAAATGCCGGTCATTGTGATGGAGTATTGATCGCTCCAGTGGCCGTCTTTGTGCTGATTCTTGGCCAGCCACTCTAGTCCCTTGCGCACCGCCTTGCGCTGGTCTGCCGACATTTCGTCGGCCCGCGCCGCCGGCGCGAAAAACGCCGCCGCGGCCAATACGGACAATATCAAACCTTTGGAAATAAGACGTGAGCGCATGACGATCAGACTCCTTGCCAACCAAACCCGACGAAAAAATCGAAGGGGGTTCCTTATTATGACGATTGCCGCGGCGATTTCTGACAATCGGGGCAAACGAACACGATTTATCGTTTCTTCCGAAACGATAAATCGCGCTCGCTGTTTTAGCTAAACTCAACCGGGGGGCAACGGCGGGGCAATTTCACGAATGCGGGCGCGATCCAAGGCCGGGCGAAGGGCCTTCTTTTCCACGGTCCTGGGTCGAATGGCGGGGGAGAGAGCGCCGTCCAAACCCGGAGACTCGGCGGCCGGCTTCACCCCTCGCTTGGCGTCCGCATCCGGAAAGTGCATGATCTTCAATTGTGTACTCAGCAGTTCCACGGTGTTGGCCCGCGGATCAAGTCGCACGCCGAAGAAGTTCGTCTGGCCGTTCGACTGCATTTTCTCATCGAAGACGGCTTTGCCCGTGTTCTTGTGCAGGCTGGTAACTTTGAGCATCGTAGGTCCGCCGCCTACCTGCCGGACGCCGCCCAGGACGATTGCACCGCCCGGCCCCCCCGCACCGCCGACTGCCACGCCGGCGTTGGGAGAATCGTGGCCTCGCCCGGCCAGGAACACAATGGGCGAGTCCTCGAACTGGTCGAGGATCAAGAATTGCGGCGTCTTGATGTGCGAGTTCCAGGCGAGGCTGCCGCTCTTTTTGTCAAAGGCGTGCAGGAAACCATTTACCAGCACCGTGCGCATCCCCCATTGCGTCATAACGCAAGTCGCCGGGGACTCCATTTGAACGACGCCGTTCTGCCCCGCCGCTTGCGAGGCGAAGTAGTAAAACATGCGGTCGGACAGAAGATGAAAACCCTGGACGTTCTTGAGGTCGCCGGCCGACTCCTCGCTCATCTCACCGCTCATCACTTCCTTGCGTGCCCGCAGATCGATGACGTGAACTTTGCCGCTAGGCTCAACGACGCCGGTAAGACCGGCATCCTCGCTCCGCGCCACGATCGAGCGGGCAGGATACTTCTCCTTCCACACGTCCTGGCCGGTAACGATGTCGTAGAGCCGAACCACCACGCCATTCGCGGGGTTGATCTCGGACAGGAGCAGATAGCGCCCCAACACTTGCAGCCGTTTGGCGAACAAGGCGGCAAAGTCGGGCGCCTTGACGCTGATGCCGTCGGCCGCACGGAAGACGCGCGTTGAGCTTGGGGTATTCTGGTTGTCCAGCTCGACGACGAACACATAATCCTCGTCGGAGAAGAGGTAATTGCGCGAATGGACATCCATGCGCGACCACAAGGTCCGGCCGGTCAACGGATCGAGCGCGCTGAGCCGATCGAACGACTGCACGCAGACCGTCTGCCCCTGGAAGGGGCTGACCTGACCGAGCCGTTGCGCCCAGTTATCGGTGTAGGTAACCAACACGCTGCCGTCGCGCGGATCCACCACGGGAGGATGCTGAGGATCCCACGACGCTCCGCGAGAACTCACGTGAACTGGCCCGGTTCCTTCGGACAAGAGATTTTTCTCCCACAAAACGTGACGATTGACCGGATCGATGCCATAGACTCGCTGGCCAAGAGGCAGGACGATGAGATGTCCCACGGTCGAATAAGGGAAACGCGAATGGGGATTACTGTTGGGGTTGATCGGGGCCACCCCCACGACACCATTCATGGCGTTTATCTGATTCAGGTGGCCCAGCACCTGGTTGCTCAACGTCTGGAAGTTCGTATCCGACAGCTTCGCCGACATCCATTCTTTGGGCGTGTGATTTTCGTTCTCCAGGTTGCGATCGAGGATCAGGAAACGGTGTTGGTTGTCGAGAGAGAGCCCGACGATGCGATGACGGAAGAATGGCAGCCTTTCGCCGCTGTGCTCGAACTGGAAAAGCGGCCCTCCTCCCGGCATCGGGAAACTACCGCTCTCCTTTTTGTAGCGGAATCCGGGGACGTTGCCGAGCGGCAGCGGATCGTCGAGGTAGGGCAACAAACGCTTGTCGGTGGCGGCCTCGTCATCATAAATCTGTTGGCCGGTTTTGCCGTCGCGGATGACGATTTTGCCGTAGTCCTTGCCGAGCTTGCGATAGCAATAGCCAGCATCTTCAAGCAGCCCCTTGCGCGTGTACAGCCGGGCCAGCGCTTCGGTAGCGCGAGCGGCCAATTCGGGGCTGTGCTTGCCTGTGCGGAACTGATTCAACTCAAGCTCCGCCTCCAAGAGCGGATGCTCCTCGCCGCTGTCCTTCTGTTCCATCAGCCGTTCGACCAGCTCAAGCCGAGCCTCCTTGCCGGCGTCGGACACCGAGCCGAACATGCGGACGAACGAACGCAGCTCCTTGAGATCGTTGGTTTCCCGAAGCTTGTTCCATTTGTCGGCGATGAGCTTCTCCAGCGGCCGGCGATTTTCCGGCTTGGCGTTGTTCATCATGGCGATGATGCGGCCGCGCGACCAAACATCGGGAGCGGTTTTGACTTGCCGATCATCGACGGCGGGCACTAATTCCGACTGTTTGCCCGCTGCCTCGGCGAACTCTTGATATTTCTCAAACGCCTCGACCAGCCGTCCCTGCTCCTCGCGGCCCTTGCCGACCAGCCAGAGATAGGTCGCGCGCCGTCGTCGCTGTTCGGACTCCAGTTTGCCGCGCTCGGATTCCGGTGCGTTGTCCAGATCGATCTTGCACAGCTCCTCGTATTCCGCCAGGTACCTCTCGGCGTCGTTGAAGTGATCGGCGATGTAGACCGTCAACGTATCGTATAGCTTGGCGCGGGCCTTCTCGCGCGTGTCTCGGCTGGGGTCGTTTTTGAGCGCGGTGCTCAGGTCGTCGATGGCGCCGGCCAGGTCGCCTTTGTCCAGGCGCAACTCGCCGCGCTCGGTCAGGGCGTCGGCGTCGTTGGGGTTCTTGGCGATCTTGTCGTCCATCTCGCTGATCTTGACCTTGAGCTGCGGATAGGCGACCACTTCGCCCTCGCTTTCGTGCTCGCTTCTGCCGAAGGGAGTGACGGAGACGACCTTGCCCTCGGCGAAGATCAGGTTGCCGGGAATGTCGGCGTCGTTCTTATCCGGTTCGCTGGGCCGCGACTGGCTGCGGGAGACGATCTTGCCGCGGTCCATGTCAATGCCGACGATTTGCGGCTCATGCTTACCCTTGCCGGCGTCCTTGAGCGGCAAGTAGTAGACATTGTCGCTGCCGATGCCCTGGCCGGAGGGCGTGCCGGTCTCCACCGTCCACAGCGTTTCGCCGCTGGACAGACTGAGGGCGCGAACGTTTTTCTTGCCGACGATCAGCACCTTGCCGTTGTAGACATTGCCCAGGTACAGATCCTCATCGTGCTTCGGCCTGCGCCACAGCGGCGAGCCATCGCGCAGGTTGATGCAGTGGATGGAACGGGCGTCCGGAGCAGTGAAGACCACTTTGCCGTCGGAGATGACCGGGGCGGTGACTTTCCACTGACCTTGGTAGTTCTGGATCGGATGAAGGTTGCCGTCTCGTCCCATCTGAAACCCAGGAGGAATGCCGCCGCGCATCACTCGCCCGTTCCACTGCGGCGCCGGCTGCTCGCTGGCATCGCTTGGGTCGCGATAGGGGTAGGCCCAGACCAGACTATTCTCGAGCAGATTGACGCCGAAGACGGCCCCAGCGTTGGTCGGGCAGACGAGAATGCCCTCGCCATAAGCCAAATGGGCGGCCCAGGTGCGGCGCAGAGCGTCGTGCTGCATCTTCTCCTGCGTCATGCCCAACGTCTGGGTAGAAACGATGCGCGGAACGTAGATCGTTGTCCCGAGCGAACTCCGTACCTCCGTCGTTTCCAAGCAGATCAGGCGGATTTCTTGCTGTTTGTCGGCCAGCACATACAATTTGCCGGCCAAGGGCAAGGGAGGCCCCAGGAAATAGTGATCGTGCAGGGGATCTTTTTCATCATCTCCCAAGGCCCAGGTCAACGCGCCCGAACGCGCCAGGCTGAGCGCGAAGAGGCGGTTGTGCGAAACCGCATCCTCGAGTTCCTTATCGAGAGGCGCTTGGTTTTGTACCATTCCGCCGCGAAACACCATGCCGTTCTCGAAGTTCGGTTGCGGTTCCGGCGGGACGGCGAGATCTTCGACGACGTAAACAAATTGACCGTCGGTGCTGAGCGTGCCGACGGTGGAGTTTTCAAACAGGATTTGCGGATGTTGACTTTGATAAAAAGTGAGCCAATTGCCCACGGAGTTTTGCTTTGATCCCCCCTGGCCCAGCATGCGTTGCAGGCTCCAGTTGGAAGGCGATGCCCAGGCCAGCGAGCCATGACGCAAATCGACAGCCATGACGCCAAAGAAATTCTTGTAGATGAGCAGGGGTTTCTTTTCGCCCTTCCGGTCAAGCACCGAGAGCGTGATCGGCGAGAAGGAGGGAATGATCGGCTGATTTTGCTTTTTGATGGTATCCTTGGCGATCTTGATGCGGCTGCGGGCTTCGGAAGAAGCCGTTCCGGGGCTATCGTACAAGAGCGAGACGGCCCACTCGCGCTTTCCCATGTAAGCCGGGCCGCCGGTCAGCTGATTGCTGCGGCTGATGGTGGCGCGATAGAGCAAAGAGTCGGTGGCATTCTGCTCCAAACGGTTGCGATCCAGCTTGGCGACATGCTCTTGCAGATCCTCAACGCCGATGGCCTGGTCGCCGAACTGGACCTCGCGCGTTCGGCCGCGCAGCATCTTCCATAGCTCTTTTTCGCTGTAGACATTGGCCACCGTCACAGTGTTCTTGTCGGACGACGAGGGTGGGGCCAAATGAGCGGCCCATGCCGCCTTGGCCAGGATGGCGATCGGCGTTTTTTCTTCGCCCAGGCGGTTGATGAGCTTGCTGTAGCACAAGAGAGCGGGCATGTATTCGCCGCGGTCGAATTTATAGTCGCCCAGGAGTTTAATGGCTTCGGCGCCGGCCTCGGTGTGGGCGTATTTCTTCATGATGTCGTTGAGCAGGCCGGGATCGCCGGTTTTCTTGGCCTTCTTGAGCAGATCGGCGGCCTTGGCGCCGTAGGTGGCCTTGTAGAAATCGAGACCAGCCGCCGGCAGCGTGCCGATGAGCCGGTCCGCCTCTTGCTTGGCGCTGACCCAGACGAAGACTTCGTTGCCCTCGGCGTTCTTGCGCTTGAGGCGAACGAAAACGTCCTCGTCGATTTCCAGCAGTTTTTGCAAACGCTGGACGGCGGTGGCCCAGTTCTCATCGTTGATGTAATCGATGGCCGCCTCGATCTGTTTGCCGCGGCCCTTTTCGTCCTTGACGAGGTGGATGCCGTTGTTCAGGAAGCCATCGGGGTTCATATTGGCGTCCGGCCGGCCAGGCTGCTGCGCGGCGGGCGGCGCAATAGGAACGGTTTTAGCTTTATCGATCATCTTGACCTGAGCGTGGCCTGGCTCCAGCCAGAAGGCGGAGGCGGTCAGGATCAGCGGCAGCAGGACGATGGAGGCTCGGCGTGCATTCCACGACATTGGCGTGATTCTCCCTGCTTCCTTGAATTTCGGCCACGGCGGCGATGCCGTGGAAATGGCTTCAACGCGATTCTCTCATAGCGTGCCGACGAATGGCAAGCGCAATCTCACTCATCTTATGACGATTCCGCCCACAGCGGACTAACAACATCATTCTCCGAGCCTGAAGCGTCAGCGAAGAAACGCCAACATCAGCGAAGAGACGCCTTCGCTGACGCTTCAGGCTCGGATAAGTCCTACAATCGTTGTTAGCGCCCATTTCGGAGTTTTGCCGATGTCTCGCTCTGTCCCGCTGATTCCGGCCAACGCACGTGGCGAAGGCCGTCCCGTCCGCCGTCGCACGCGCACGTTCCGTCCCAATTACCTATCGTTCGCCGGAACTTATCAGTGTAATCTCGATTGTCCACACTGCTGCGTGCCGATCGAATGGCCGGATCGTCTCGACATCGCGGCGGCCCTTCGCTTTCTCGAAGACGCCCATAGGGAAGGCATCGCCATCCTTGGCTTCACGGGCGGCGAACCGTTTCTCTATCCGGAGTTTGTGATCGCCCTGTGCCGTCGGGCCGCCGAGCTGGGGTTTCGGTTCGACAAGATCATGAGTAACGGCGTCTGGCACGACGATGCCGCCCATCTGGAGCGTGTGCTGAGCGAATTGGCGGCGACCGGCTACAGCGGCAAGCTCGGTCTGAGCGTGGATAAGTTTCACGGCCGGCATACGGCAAAGGCCGTGGAGTTCTGCCGGATCGCTCGAAGGATCTTCCAGCGCGATAATATCGTTTCGCTTTCCTACGCCAGCCGCCGGCCCGATCTCGGCCTGGAGCCGGTCCACGAGCTGGCCCGCGAGCTGGGGGCGGTGATCGAATGGTCCGATTTGCTGCACCGTTATCTGCTTGTCTCCGATGAGCTGACGATGGTATTGAACTGGAACCATCTTGCCCCGGTGGAGCGCGCCGAACGCTTCACAGGGGCATGGGACGGCGAATGGTTCGCGGAGGACTACTGCGAGGGACCGGGGCAAGCGTTGATCGTGACGCCCAAGGGCGAGGTGAAGCCGTGCTGCGGCTTCGCCTCGGACCTCGATCTGTTGACCATCGGCAACATTTACCGCGACAGCGTCCGCCGCATTATCCGGCGAGCGCGACGGCATCCGTATGTCGGCAAAGTGTTCCGCGAGGGACTATCCGCTATCCGCGAGGAGATCTTGGCACGCGATCCACAATCGCTGCCGGGAGCGACGAGCAATCACTGCTTCTTCTGCTGGTATGTGCTGACCAAGGGCATTTTCGATCAGACGCGCGATCGTCCCTCCGATCAGGTCGGGTGCGGCGGCAGTCCGTGGGAGCAAATCAAGAACGGACGGATGTCGCTGCCGATGGTATAACGAATCGCCCGGCGAGCGGGGTCGCGTAAGCGCTCCGAGTGCTTTCCTCGGTGCACTTACGCGACCCCCGCTCGTTTTATGTCAAGCGACCTCGGAGAATCCGGCCAGGCGGGCGCTACGATCGGGCTGCCGCAGCTTCTCCAACCCGCGCGACTCGATCTGGCGCACACGCTCGCGGGTGATGCCGTACACTTGTGCGATCTCGTCCAGAGAACGCGGCCGTCCGTCCTTGAGACCAAAGCGCAGCTCGAGCACTTCGCGATCGCGGGGGGCCAGACAGCGCATCACTTCGTCAAGCCGCTCGCGCAGCAGGCGAAGGTCTACTTCACGAGCCATATCCGGCGTGGAGGGATCGCTCAAAAAGTCTTGCAACGCTCCATCGTTGTGGTCGCCGGCAAACGTTACATCGATGCTGGCCGGCTGATGCCCAGCCGCCTGGAGTGCGCGGGCCTCCGCCGGCGTGATGTTCAGCTCGGCGGCCACTTCCTCAATCGTCGGCTCGCTGCCGCGCCGCGTCGCAAGCTCGCCGCGCACGCGCTCCATGGCCCGCAGCACGCTCACCTGATGGCAGGGAACGCGAACCGTGCGGCTGTGGTCGGCCAAGGCCCGCGTGATGCCTTGCCGAATCCACCACGTCGCATAGGTGCCGAATTTCCAACCCAGCCGATAGTCGTACTTATCGACCGCTCGCATCAGACCGCTGTTGCCTTCCTGGATCAAGTCCGTGAAGGCCATCCCTTGGCCGCGATAACGCTTGGCAATGGAGACCACCAGGCGGAGATTGGCTTCGGCCAGCTGCGCACGTACCTGCTGATAGGCGGAACGACGGCGTTTGAGCACCCCAAGCAGCCGGTCCAGTTCGTCGGGTGTGGTATGGAACTGGAGGATCAAGGTCCGCAGTTCCTTCTTCTGCTGGGCTGCTTCCGCACGAGCCGCGGCGCCTCTTCGCGTTCCCCCACCTCGCTTAGAATCGCCGGCGACCTGGCGGGCACGTTCATTCATCAAGGCGGCATGCTGCTGGAGTTCCGCCGTCCAAGCATTCAACAGCTCGATACGCGGCGATAGGGACTCAGCCACGGCCACCGCTTGACGCAGCCGCGACCGATAGGCGCGGCGTCGGCGGACTCGCTCAGCACCCGAGCGGGCGCGGAGGAGCTGGCGGTATCCCTCCCGGACTTCGCTGAGTAGATCGCGAAGTTTTCGTAGGCGGCGCGAGAGCCGAGGGCGAATGCGCGCGGCGGTTAAGCCCAGGCTAGGAACCTCATCGATATTGCGATCCAGCGGCATTTCCCCGGCGTGGATGCGCTCGAACAAGTTAACCACGTGGGCAAGAACGGAGACGCTGCACAACGCTGCATGGCGGTAGCGCCGGCGGAGGCGCTCTAATCGACTGGTCAGCTCCAGCTCTTGCTGCCGATTGAGCATGGAGATGGCCCCCATCTGCTGGAGATACAGCCCGAAGGGGTCCGTTGCCGAAAATCCTTCTGCTCCCTCCCCAGTGCCGGCAGCGATAGCCTCCAGCTCTTCCAAATCGCCTTCCTCATGTCTCTCTTCGCGATCATCGGCAAGGTCTATGCCGGCATCAGCCATTTCGTTTTCCCACGAAGAGAAATGTTCATCGGGTCGCTTCATCGTTGACTCCTCATCTATTCCAGGACCCATCGCAATGGGTCTTGACGGCTGCTGTCTGCCCCTCTTCTTTTACTGCTGGAAAAATCAAAAAACAGGCCCCGAGTGCCGGTAAGCCCTCTCGTCCAATCGCTGACGCTCGCTGCCCTGATAACCTGTACTAATTCGAGCGAGGATGGCGGGAATAGGTTCGCCCTGTATTGTTTCGACGGGATTTCGCACACTTCATTATACGCGTGTCCATTGCGTGAGGCAAGGTGACCCGTACCTTGGGGTCCCCCTGTTCGGGCGGCGTAAACTATTTAGTATATCGAACATAGCCGCCGAATTCCACCGGATCATCGCACATGACTCCCCTACTGCTGCTCAATGCCGTCGGATTGACGCCGCGTCTGTTGCCGTTCGCTCCGCGCCTGGAAGCGTTGGCCAATGCCGGTTGGATGCGGCCGCTGCGCGAAGTGGTGCCGGCCGTCACTTGCACTGCGCAGGCGACACTGTTGACGGGACAGTTGCCTCAGCAGCACGGCATCGTTGCCAACGGCTGGCTCTGGCGCGACAGCGGCGAAGTACGCTTCTGGCAGCAATCCAATCGTTTGATCCAGGCGACGCCGCTGTACGTCGCCGCCCGCCGTCGTGCCGCGGAGGCGGGCCGATCGTTCCGCTGCGCCAAATTGTTCTGGTGGTTTAATCAGGGTGCGGCGGTGGAAATCAGCGTCACCCCCAAACCATACTACGGAGCTGATGGAAACAAAGTTTTCGGCATCACCGGGACGCCGGCCGGATTGACGGACGATCTCGAACGCAGGCTCGGCCCGTTTCCGTTCTCCTCGTTCTGGGGACCGATGGCGGGGTTGCCCTGCACCCAGTGGATCGCGCGCTGCGCCGCGGAAGTGCTCCAGCGCGAACGGCCGGACTTGACGTTGGTGTATCTGCCGCATCTCGACTACGATCCCCAGCGCTTTGGGCCGAGAGGCTGCCATATGGCCGGTCGGACTGGCGAACTCGATGCGGCTTGCGCTCCGCTGCTCGACGCTGCCCGCGCCACCGGGGCGCGCGTGTGGGTGGTCAGCGAGTATGGCCATGTACAGGTCAGCCAGGCCGTGTTTCCCAATCGTGCCCTGCGCGAGGCGGGTTTGTTGACCGTGCGGCCCGGCCCGTTCGGCGAGAGCCTCGACACGTTCACCAGCCGGGCCTTTGCCGTTTGCGATCATCAGCTTGCCCACATCCATGTCGCCGACGATTCCGACCGGCCGCGCGTCCGCGACGTGCTACTCGGACTCAAGGGTGTGGGCCGCGTGTTCGACGGCGAAGAGCGGGAGGACATTGGGTTGCGACATGAGCGCTCCGGCGAACTGATCGCGCTGGCGGACGCCGATGCCTGGTTCGCCTATCCGTTCTGGCTCGATGACCGGCAAGCGCCGGACTTCGCGCGTACTGTGGACATTCATCGCAAGCCGGGTTTCGACCCGTGCGAGCTGTTTTTCGATCCGCGTTTGCTCTGGCCGAAAGGGCGAGCATTTTGGCGGCTTTTGCAAAAGAAGCTCGGTTTTCGCACGCTCTTTGATGTGGTGCCGCTCGATACCAGCTTGGTGCGAGGCAGTCACGGCCTACCGGCCGCCGATGCTCTCGATCGCCCCTTGCTCATCGGCGAGGGGCCTGCGCCGGAGGAACCGGAACTGCCGATGACGGCGGTGCATGATTGGGTCTTACAACGGCTTTTGAGCGATTGAGGGGCGAACGGCCGGCGTCAGCCGGCTGGTGATGGTTGCACCAGCCAGCTGACGCTGGCCGTTCGCCTTGCATATCCCTCCTTTCCGGCATTTCTCGCGTGGATTTTCTCTCTTCTCGCTCCGCTCGCTTTTGGGCGTGGCCATTTCGATGGTAGAATTGACTTACTGCGGATAATTTTCCGCGCTTCCCTTCTTTTCGTGCGGAACCTTCGGAGCAGAGACATGGGGCAGCGACGCAAGCTGAACGGCTTACGGATCGTCATTACCGGCGCCTCGCAGGGCATCGGTCGAGCCTTGGCGGAGGCGGCGGCGCGGCGCGGAGCGCGCGTGCTGGCGGCGGCGCGTTCCAACGAACTATTGGCCGATCTCGCGCAGAAAGTGCGGGCGACTGGCGGCATCATCGAGACGGTCCATGCCGACATCACGCAGCGCGAAGACCGCGAGGCGATGGCGGGGGCTGTTTTGCGGCACTTTGGCGGCGTCGATGTGCTCATCAATAACGCCGGCATCGGCGCCACCGGCCATTTCGCCGAGGTCAGCCCCGAACGCCTGCGCAAAATCATGGAAGTGAATTTCTTCGCCCTGGTCGAGACGACGCGGCAATTTTTGCCGCTGTTGCGCCTGGGCACGACGCCAGCCATCCTCAACATCTCCTCGATCGCCGGCAAGCGCGGCATTCCGGCCCGCAGCGAATACTCGGCCAGCAAATTCGCCGTGCAGGGATTCAGCGAGGCGCTGCGCTCCGAACTGGCCAAGGACGGAATCGACGTGTTGCTCGTGTGCCCCGGCCTGACGCAGACGAATTTCTCGCACAACATGCTGGAGCAAAAAGCGGCGCTGCAACTGGATCACATGCGCGGCATGACCGCCGAGGCGGTGGCCGAGGCGACCCTGCGTTCGCTGGAGCGCGGACGCAACGAAGTGTGCCTATCGCTGAATGGCCGGCTCATCGTGCTGGTCAATCGCTTTTTCCCCCGCCTGGCCGACCGCTTCGCCAAGCGTAAGGTTTTCAATCTATTCCGCGACGAGATCGCGGCAGGCGGGCCACAGTTACAAGAACACAAACCGGTCGGTACGTGATTGCCAGCCCGCAGCGCATGCAAGGAACAACGTGCGCGCACCTCGGTTGGTCTTCCTGTGTCCATCATCTATAATCGCTCCAAACGCGAACCATAGACACAGGAGCCGACATGGCCGCCGAGAAAATTACCAGCCGAGCGAAGGATTACTCGCAGTGGTATCTAGACATTGTTAATCGGGCCGGACTCGCCGAAAATTCCGACGTGCGCGGCTGCATGGTCATCAAGCCGCACGGCTACGCCATCTGGGAGAAAATCCAGCGGGCGCTCGATCGGATGTTCAAGGACACCGGCCATGTCAACGCTTATTTCCCTCTGTTTATTCCCAAATCGTTTCTGGCCCGCGAAGAGCAGATGGCCGAGGGGTTCGCCAAGGAATGCGCCGTCATCACGCATCACCGTCTGAAAGCGATCCCCGGCAAGGGCGTCGAGGTTGATCCGGAATCGAAGCTCGAAGAACCGTTGATCGTCCGGCCAACATCGGAGACGATCATCTGGAACACCTATCGCACCTGGGTCCAGAGCTGGCGCGATTTGCCGCTGTTAATCAACCAATGGGCCAACGTGGTCCGCTGGGAGATGCGCACGCGCTTGTTCCTGCGCACTGCCGAGTTTCTCTGGCAGGAGGGCCACACCGCCCACGCCACGCAGAAAGAGGCCGAGGAAGAGACGAAGCGAATGGTCGAAGTGTACCGCACTTTCGCCGAGGAGTGGATGGCGATGCCGGTCCTGGTCGGTCCCAAAAGCGAGGGCCAGAAGTTCCCAGGAGCCGTTTACACGCTTTGCATCGAAGCAATGATGCAGGACAAAAAAGCGCTGCAAGCGGGTACAAGCCATTTTCTGGGCCAGAACTTCGCCAAGGCGTTCGACGTGGAATTCCAGAATCAGGAAGGCAAGCGGGAACATGCCTGGGCGACGAGTTGGGGCGTATCCACGCGCCTTGTCGGCGGCCTCATCATGACGCACAGCGACGATCAGGGTTTGGTGCTGCCGCCGCGGCTGGCGCCCATTCACGCCGTCATTGTGCCGATCTACAAAACCGACGCGGAGAATTCCGCCGTTCTGGAGGCGGCAAACAAATTGGCACAAAGCATCCGTGATCTGCCGCTGCGCGAATGGCTCAACTACGAGCCGGTGACGGTCCGCGTCGATGACCGCGAGCAGGAGTCGCCGGGTTTCAAGTTCAACGAGTGGGAGTTGAAAGGCGTGCCCGTGCGCGTCGAATTAGGACCAAAAGACCTCGCCAAAGGCGCCTGTGTACTGGCGCGCCGCGATCTGCCGGGCAAGGAAGCAAAGGAAATGGGCGTGCCGTTGACCCGCGCGGCGGCGCGCATCGGCGAAATGCTGCAAGCAATGCAGTCGGCCTTGTTCGACCGTGCCCGCAAATTCCGCGATGAGAACATGCACGAGGTCAATTCCTACGACGAGTTTAAGAAGATGATCGAGGAGCCTGGCGGTTTCCTGCTGGCCCATTGGGACGGCACGCGCGAGACCGAGGACCGCATCGCCGCCGAAACCAAAGCGACCATCCGCTGCATCCCCTTCGATCGCAAGAAGGAAGCCGGCAAGTGCATGGTCACGGGCCAGCCGTCGGAGGGGCGAGTCGTGTTTGCCAAGGCGTATTGAGCGTCATCCGTCTCCATCCTCCCACCGGACATGCCGTGGACGCACGGTGACGAGCCGGTTTGTCCCACGGCAAGGGCGGCGAGAGGGGATCAGAAGGGAATAAACGGCATCTGCACGTTGGCCTGGGTGGTCATTTTCGCGCCGCCATTTGGCAGGTGATAGAATAGGCCGTTGAACAGACCCGTCAGCGTCATATTTAGAGTTTCTGGCGTTGCGAGCGCCGCCGGCGAATAGACAGCGACAATGTTGCCAAATCCCTGAGCGACGACCTGGATGTTGCTGATTCCGCTGAAGAATTGGAAGCTCTCGCCGTTCCACTCCACAGCGACATCGCCTTGGCCGTTCTCCACAATCAACGTGGTTGAAATGCCGGGACTGGCCACATTAACCGCCAGCACTGAGCCTGCCTGGACAGCGGTCCCCATCGACACCGAGGCCGGCGCCGTCCGATCTTCCAGTGGCTCCAGGCACGGGCGGAAATGGTAGCGTTGTTGTGAATTGCCTTTCCTGCTCATGGCATGATCCTTCGTCTGTCTGAACTACCGCACATCGAACACGGTTTATCTCTCGTCGCGCTGGACAGACGCCGGAATCATCGGCATATCGGAAACAGGTCTTGATGGCCATGAAAGTTTCCAAACGATGGAAGACGTTAACGGCTTCCAGTTGCTCGGCAAATAGCGAACGACCCGATTTTGCATCTGCCAGGGTGTCTGGGTAAGAACATCACGACTTGCGTTGCAAGAAGGGTGAGAGCATTTCTGCAACGTGGTTACCGCCTCCACAGCTTACGGTCGAGACTGCGGTAACTGATCGATTCGATGACGTGGGCCGCCTTGATGGATTTGCGGCCCTCGCATCAGCTTCTTAACTTGTGGCAATCGCAACGTTTTTCGCCATGATGAAGTAAGGCTCGTTGTTTTCACTCGGGTCCGGAATGGGTGAATCCGGGTTCAGGACCTCGAACCCGCACTTCTCGTACAGGGAAATGGCAGGGTTAGACTTGTAGACGTCGAGAAAAAGAAGCGTGGAAACGTGGGGCATTTTTCGGACTGATACTGCCGCGTGAGCGACTAAATGCTCCACGATCCTGCGACCGTGTCCGCGATTCTGAAAGTTCGGGTGAACTGCCAGAACTGGTATGTACGGATGTGGTTTGTCCCCGGTGAACCGGGCGTAGTCCTCGCACAAGTCAAGGGTGCCGAATCCTACAATGTCCCCATTATCGTCACGGTAGAGCCAAATCAAACACCAACCATAAGCGGATCGTTGAGGAATGTCATTTTGCAGTACACGCTTCACTTGCCCAATATGAAAAGGATGCTCGGGGAACGGCCAAGTGAGAAGTGATTGAAACTCGGGCGATTCGGGGACAGTCCGAATTGGCGTAAGCGACATAGGCTGTACGGTGGACATGCTTAAGACGCGGACGGCAAGAGTCAAACTCCTCCGGACGCGTCACTCCGTCAAGTCCTTTTGATACCAGGCAATTTGCTCCGGGTCGCTTGGACGCCAATCGTGGGATAGCGGCGGCAGCCTGCCGAGACGTTCGGTTATCTGACGTCCCGCCGCATCCGGAATGCTTATTCGCGGAGATGGAGCGACAGCCAGGCGTGGACTCACCCAGTGGTCTTGCAGGTAATCAAGCTCTGCGATCAGGTAGTGAAGTGCATTTAGTCCTTGCAATTCAAAGCACATCCAATTCTTCTCCCGGCCTTCCGCTGCCACCCTTTTGGCGTGAGGCAAGAGATCCCGAATTTGTGCCCGAAACTCGGCTTCAACTTGGTGATCGAATGCAATTCGCCCCTTGAAAACAGCACTTGCCCACTCGCTAAGAGTGGACAGCAAGTCCCGACATAGATCCGCGTGGCAGTTAATGGACTCGTCCAAGTTGCTGCAAATCATGCCTTCGCCGGTTTCGCATTGGCGCTGCCGCTTCCTCAACTCTGCGGCGAAGCGAGACACGGCCGGCAAATCGAATGTCGCTAGCATCTCTCTTCCTCCTCTTCCGCAGGAACCGCCAGACGTGAAAAGCATAATTTACTACTGATTTGATTGTATCGGCAAAGCCGAGCAGTTTCTAGACAGAGCGATCATAGATTAGGTTCGGCTGGACTTCGGTCTTGCCCGCAGTTAGGTGTTGTGGCGCGAGCGTTACATTCATTGCAAGCGCACGGCTTGCGTAGCAAGGAAGTGGGAGACTTCGAGCAACGTAATTACCGTCTCCACAGCTTGCGGTCGAGGCTGCGGTAACTGATCGATTCGATGACATGGGCTGCCTTGATCGATTCACTGCCCTCTAAGTCCGCCACGGTTCGCGCCACGCGCAAGATGCGATCGTGTGCCCGCGCCGATAGCCCAAGCTCCTCCATCGCCGTTTTCAGCAGCTGCTTGCCCTCATCATCGAGGACGCAGTGCCGGCGAAGTTGCCGGGTGCTCATACGGCTGTTGAGAATGGCATTGTCGGCGCCGAAGCGGTGACGCTGCACCGCTCTCGCCTTGCTGACCTGCTGGCGCATGGCGGTGCTGGACGTGCCGTCGGCCTGGGCCGATAGTTCCTGAAACGGCACGGCGGGAACCTCGATGTGCATGTCGATGCGGTCGAGCAGCGGGCCGGAGATGCGGCCCATGTAGCGCTCAATCTGCACCGGCGTGCATTTACACTGGTGGCGCGGGTCGCCGAGGTAGCCGCAGGGACAGGGATTCATGGCGGCCACGAGGACGAAGCGGGCCGGGAAGGTGGTCGAGTGCAGGGCACGCGAGATGGTGACCTGGCCAGTCTCCAACGGCTGGCGGAGCACTTCCAAACTTCGTCGATGGAACTCCGGCAATTCATCGAGGAACAAGACGCCGTGATGAGCCAGCGAGATTTCACCGGGCGATGGCGTGGTTCCGCCGCCGACCATGCCGGCGTCGCTGATGGTGTGGTGCGGCGTGCGGAATGGCCTTCGTTTCATGAGCGGCTCATCGGCGGGCAACCGGCCCATCGCTGAGTAGATGCGCGTGGTCTCCAGGCTCTCCACCGGCGTCAGGGGCGGCAAGATCGTTGGCAGGCGCTGGGCCAGCATCGATTTGCCAGTCCCTGGGCTGCCGATCATCAACACATTATGGCCGCCGCTGGCAGCAACGACGAGGGCGCGCTTGGCGAATTCCTGACCGCGCACATCGCTAAAGTCCACATCGTAGGTGTTGAGCTGAGCGAATAGCTCGTCGATGCCGGCCACAACGGGTTCGGCGGGCAATTGGCCGGACAAGATGCCGACCCCCTCGGCCAGATTGTTGACGCCGTAGACGGCCACCGCCTTGACCACCGCCGCCTCGCGGGCATTGTTGGCCGGCACCAGCAGCTTGGGAATGCCGGCCTTCGCCGCCGACATGGCCATCGCCAGTGCGCCTTTGATGGGCCGAACGCTGCCGTCCAGGGCCAATTCGCCCACCGTGGCGAATTCTTTTAGTTGATCCGGCAACAGCTGTCCCGTCGCCACCAAAAGCGCCAGCGCAATGGGCAGATCAAAGCCGCCGGCATCTTTGCGCAGATCGGCGGGAGCGAGGTTGATGACCGTTCGACCCGGATGACGCGCGTAACCCAGATTGGCCAGGGCGCGTTCGATGCGATGCACGCTCTCTTTGACCGCCATCTCCGGCAGACCAACAAGAAGCGTTTTGGGCAATCCCGTCGAGGTATCGACCTCGGCCTCGACCGGGACGGCGTCGATGCCGACGAGCGCGAAGGTGTTCAATTTGGCGAGCATGAACGAAGGATCCCAGAGATTCACCGCGGCGAATTCCGCACGACACAAGCTCAGCCGCGCTTCGCTCGGTTGTACCCGATGCCGCGGCGGATCGCAAACGATTTCGAGAGAAGTGCCTTCTTTTCCCGCCGGTTCGCCGAGCAGGCGGCAGACGCCCTCCGCGGACAAACATAAAATGAAAGCAACCGCCTCCCCCGACAAAAGGTAGGTGAGGTCATGTCTTCGCCGATCAAATGGAAACTGCTCTCCGGGAACTCTCATCCTGCTTTGGCTCAGGACTTGGCCGGTGAACTGAACGTCCCCCTTGAGCCGGTTACGATCACCACTTTCGCGGACGGCGAGACCAGCATCCGCATCACCGGCGATGTGCGGGACGCCCTCGTTTTCATCGTCCAGCCGACCTCGCCGCCCGTTGCCGAGCATCTGCTGACGCTCGCGCTTTTGATCGATGCCGCTCGCGCCGCGGGCGCCTACCGGATCGTTGCGCTGGTTCCCTACTTTGGTTATGCTCGTCAGGAGCAACGCGGCCATCCCGGCGAACCTCGATCCGCCCAGGTGGCCGCTCGGCTGCTGGCCGCGGTCGGCCTGAATCATTTGGTCACGCTCGATCTGCACGCGCCCGCCTTGGAAAGCGCTTTCCCCATGCCGATCACGCAGCTAAGGGCCGAGGAGGCGTTCCTTCCTCGGCTCCGGGAATGGAAACTGCCTGATCTCACCATCGTGGCCCCGGACGCTGGGGGTCTCAAGCGCGCCCAGCGTTATGCCTCGGCCATGAACGCGGACCTGGCAGTCATCACGAAATTCAGGCCGCGACTCGACGTGGCCGCCCATCTCCAAGTATTGGGGGATGTGAAGGGCAGGACCTGCTTGTTGGTGGACGACATGGCCAGCACTGGCCGCACGTTGGCCGGGGCGGCGGAAGCACTCCGTGACGCCGGAGCGCGGGAAGTGCATGCGGTATTCACCCATGCCGTTATGGCCCCAGAGTCGAGGGAACGTCTCCTATCTGCTCCTCTGGGCCGAATCGTGACGTCCGATAGTATCCCGATCGCCGAGCATCCTCGATGTGAGGTGGTCCGAATCGTGCCATTACTGGCTCGCGCAGTGCGAGATCTCAGCGGCGAGACAACGGGTTAGGCAGGGGATGCGGGAACTGATGCACTAACCCAACGCAGAGATGCACTGCACCCAACGGGCCGCGTTGAAGTGCTCGGAGGGTCGTGCTCAGTTGCAGATCGCCTTCGATGTACCAATACATCGCATGCGTATCGAGCAGCAACCTCACGGCATGTACTCCGCAAAATCCTTCAAATGATCTTCATCCTCTGAGAGGATTGTGATGCAACCCTGGCCTAGACCGGGTGGTGGACGCAGGCCGGGTGCCGGCTTCGGTTGTTCACTCACTAGCTTCGCCACTGGCCGGTCGTTTTCCGTAATCACCACTTCCTCGCCTGGCATCAGTTTGTGAATTAGATCCGGTAGCTTCGCCTGGGCTTCCTGAATGGTCACGATTGACATGATCTGTTCTCCGAATTCGTCCGTTTGAGTTTAATGCTTTGTACAAGAGATAAGTCAGTAAAAACAGAACAACTTCCTCCGATTAATATTCCTGTGTTGCCGCCCGTGCCACGGATTCAATCGCAATCGCCGTGACCGCGGCTCCGTAATCGAGATCGATGTTGGCCATCGTGTCGTGGGTATCGTGGTAGCCGGTGCGGTTGATGTCGTAGTTTTCCATGAACAACACCACCGGGACGCCGGCGTCGGAAAAGATTTGGCCATCGGTGTTGTAGAGCGTACTGCGCGGGTTGAACGGCAGGCGCACTTCGCCGCGCAACGGCAAATGAGCGGCAGTCGGCGGGATGTGGCTGCCGTCGGGACTGCGCCGGCCGCGGCCCAGACCGCGGCGCCCGGCTCGCTGATTCAAGCGCTCGCATGTCGCGTTCCATGCCTCGTTGGCCAGATGCGCTTGCTCTGCCAGCCATAGCGAACGCGGTCCCGTGCCCGGCGCGATCTGGAACACGTCCGGCTCGTTGTCGTTGTTGTGGGCCACCATGTCTAGCACGTATACGCCCTGTATGCGCACCTTCGACAGATCGCGCCAATTCTGAGACTCGGCCAGGCGCATTTTCAACCTGCCTTCAACCAGCAATTGCGTTAAGTGCCGCGCTCCCAGACAATCGGAAGGGAACTCCTCGCCAGTCAGGTGGATCAGCCAGACATCGCAGCCGAGCTGTTTTTTGCGGCTCATTTCCAGGAAGATCGGCGCCGCTTGCATCAGGGCCGCCGTCGCCGAGTGATTGTCGTCCGCTCCCGCCGCCGCCAGACGCGCGCCCACACCGCCGTATTGCGGATCATAGCGATCCAGCATGTACGCGGTATCGTAATGGTCGGCCATGATGACCGCCCGGCCGCGATCACGGCCGGGAATGACGACGATCAAATCGCGCTCATGAAGCTCGCGCTCCTGGTTTTTCTTCCAGCCGATCATCCACTGGAAATTGAAATCCGTCTGCCACTGAAACGGCAGGTCGCCGACCAGTGCCTTACCGGTCAGCCCGGACTTGGCCACGACGCGGTGGTAATACTTGAGCAAGTAATCGCCCAAGGGATCGAGATCGCGCGACAGGTGCGGCAGCAGTTTCTTGGTCGGCTCGTCATCGATGTAGTCGGCGTTGCTCTTGGTGACGTAGCGTCCTTCGGAGAGAGAAGCGATCTTCTTCCAGTAATTAACCTCAAACGAGCGGCGGGTCGTTGCGGTAAATGTCTCCCCCTCGGGCGCGACGGGTGGTCCTTCGGACGGAGGCTCCAGGCAATGCTCCAACTTTTCGACCAATCGCCGGCCGCGCGGCGGGTCCATCGATCGCGCCGGCAGCGATCCCAACCACGCTTCCAACGAATGCTCCGCTTCGGGCAGGAGAAGCTGCCGCGCCAGGGAACGCGGCAGCGGGCGCTCGCCGCGCAAATGCCAAGCATCGAGCAGAAGGCGGACATTGAGGGCCGTTTGGCGATAATTGTGATCGCGCGCGTGCTGGAATAGATCCAGCATCTCCAGGTACGGCTCGCGGTGCAAAAGCCGCGGCCACAGCTCGACGGGCCGAGCCAGGTCCGGCTGGTCGGCTTCATAGGCCGTCAAGTACCCGAGCGGCGCGTCCGGCAACACGGCCGGCTTGCTTTGAGCGCGGTCCAGGTAGGCAACCAGCGGGCGATGCCAGTAGATTTCGTGCAAGCCGACGCGCAGGGGCGGAAACTGAAAGCGATAGCCGAATAGCCCGCCTTCCAGCACGCGCTTTTCGACTTTGAGAATGTCATCACGGCTGGCGCGCGGGCCGTCGAGAAGCAGTGAATGATCGCGCGTCCACAGCTGGACGTTGCGGGCCATCGGCTTGCCGTACAGGCCAAGGTCTTTCTCTTCCGTGCTGAATAAGACGTGAAGCAGTTTTTCTTCCTTGGCAAGCTTTTCCTTGGCCGCGAGCACGGCCAATTCGTCTTCGTGCCGATGCAGCTTGGCCCAGCGATGCGTTCGCAGATACGTATTCTTGAGGGCCAGTTGTGGATCATCGGGCGCTTCCATATTCGGATGCGGTTCGTGCAGCCAGCCTGATTGCGGGATGCGCAGTCCATGGATTTCCTCGCGGCGCGTTAAGACGCTCTGTAAGGGAATTTGTGCGGCGAAGGGAAATTCGTGTTGCAAGCGCTGATAGCCCGGCACGCCCCAAAAGAGCAAACTCGCCGGGCTCGGCAGCAGATGCAGTTGTTCGTTCAGATACGCTTGTTGGATGTTCTCCGGCAGCGTGGCGAAGGGGCGAAATGTGAGCAGGAACCGGACCGCGCGCAGAGGCTGAGTCTTGGCCAATAGATACGGCGTCGTCCAGTCCGGCAGCGGCTCCTCGCGCCAGTGCGGCCAGGCCAGGTGCTTCTCCATCGGCAGGATGCGGAAGCCGGCCTTGCGGAGATCGCTCAATTCCTCCAGGGGAATGTCGTAGACGGTGTGCAGCAGACGGCGGATGAAACTCTCGGCCAAGTCGGTTTTCGCCTGCCGGCGCGGCGTGAGGAAAAAACTGCGCCAAAAGCCTCGGGCCGGACCCTGCTCGCTGGAGCCGAACACCGTCCAGCGGACTCGCCCCTTGTCGTCGAGCGTTTTCGATAAGGCAATCGGCAGGAGCGTAACGTAGCGCTCGTGGGCCAGCGGTCCCTTGTCAACGAGAGGAAGCGGCCAGGCGGGATTGCCCGCCAGCTTGGTCCGCGAGAAGCCGTGAGTGGGCCGGCCATGCGCCAATTCGACCAGGCCATGCACTACCACCTCGGCGATGTGTTCCAGTCCCGGACGAAGCTGCCGTGCTTCCTCCCATTCGCTCACCGGCCAACCCCAGGGATCTTCCTCGTCCAGTTCGTTGACCTTGTAGCCCTGATAGGGTTTACAGACTTCGTACGGCGGCGGCATGAACTCCGAATAGGCGGCGATGGGATAACTTCCCGCCTCGCGGAACCAGGGCGCACCATCCACCAATCGCTTCCAACCCGCTAAGATCATGACGATCTCCCGTGTGTAACTGGCGAACGGCCGGCGTCAGCCGGCCGGTGGAGGCTTCAACCAGCCGGCTGACGCTGGCCGTTCGCTCCGCGTCATCGGCACATCCGGCAGCGCCGATACCGTTGGCGGCAAGGGCACTCTCTCTTTTGCTGGCGAACCCCGCCGGAACAACCGATACCTTTGGAGATACACGCACCGAAAGGATTCGGCATCTTTTTGAGCAGGATTGCTGCATGACGACCCCGACGAAGGGCATGCGTTCCCATGCTTCGCATGGGAACGCGAGGCATCTGATTGCCCCGCGTCTCGGATTGCTTGCCACGTTGTTTCTGATGATGAGTGGGTGTCAGACCTCGCCGGGAAGGCCGGCGGGTTGTTCGCCAGCGACGGCGAATGCCAATCGCTCGCGCGTGCTCACCCGGCAGATCCTATGTGATACCGGCGCCGAGATCGTTCATCATCCGTTCCGTGCCGGTCGTACCGTTCTTGCCGCCGAGACAGCCTGGCTCGGCTCAACGGGCCGTGGTCTCTTCGGCAAACGCATCGGCATGTGTTTGCACGGCACCCCGCCCCCTTTGTCCCCCTGTGTGGATGGACTCGATGCCGCCTTGATCGAGACGGGCTTGCAGCCGGCCTCGGTGCAGTTGTATCTGGATGGCCATCGGGCGCTGGCTGCACTGGAGCAGATGATCGATTCGGCTCAGTGCGGCATCGACGTGCTCATGTACATCTGGGAAGAGGACGCGCTAGGCTGGAGCATCGCCGAGCATCTGGCCGCCGCGGGAGCAACGAATCGGCGCGTTCGCGTTCTCGTCGATGGCGGTGCAAACCTAATTTTCGCACCGGACCCAGCCACGGACCCAGCACCCGGTTCGCCCCCCTCCACACGCTCTCGACGAGAGAAACCGAAGACAGCCGGCGAGGTCAATCGCGCCCTGTGCTGGCTGGCCCAGCAGCCCGGCGTCGAGCTGATTCGCATCCGCAATCCATTCGCCCACTTTGACCACCGTAAATTGGTTTTAATCGACGGCCAATGCGCCTGGGCCGGGGGGCGAAACTTCACGCAACCCGGTTTCTTCGTGCGCCACGATCTCTCGCTGACGATGCAAGGCCCGCTCGTCGCCGAGTGGCAAGCCGTGTTCGAGAGCTACTGGCGCGACCAGGGTGGCAAGGTGGGGTGCATCCAACCGTGTCAGGCTGCACGGCATGACCTGCCGGCCAACGCCGCCGGGCGTCTTGTCGCTAGTGGGCCGACCGAACACAGCCTGCGCCAGGCGCTCTATCACGCCATCGATCACGCCCGCTTTTTCGTATACCTGGAGAATCCGTACTTGACCGACAACGGCGTCATCGTCAAGCTGGCCCGCGCCCGGCGGCGAGGGGTCGATGTCCGCGTTCTGCTCACCATCCAGTCCGATACGCCGTCGATCAATCACACCAACAAGGCGACGGCCAATCGTCTCTTGGCCGCCGGAGTGAGCGTGTATCTCTATCCGGGCCGCATCCACACCAAGGCCGCCCTCATCGATGGCTGTTGGGCGTACCTGGGTAGCGGCAATTTCGATTTGCTCAGTCTGCACCGCAATCACGAGCTGGGCGTCGTATTCGGTCCCGGACCGATTCTCACCGAGTTGGACCAAGTTCTGTTCCAGCCCGATTTCAATCTGGATTGGGAGATGCACGCACCGCTGCCGTTGACGGCCGCGGATCGCGCTTACGAGTTGCTCGCGGCGTTTTTCCTGTGAGCGCACCTTCTCGTCCTCCTCGTTCCCACGCGGTGCGTGGGAACGCACGCTGGCGACGCTCCGCGTCGCGGCCGGACTCCACACGACGGAAAACACGGGACGCAGAGCGTCCGAACGTGTGTTCCCACGCGGAGCGTGGGAACAAGAAATAAGTTTTGCTTTCCTCACCGGCCTTGCGCTCTTACCATAGGGTGCATGGGAACCTTCACGAATCCGCCGACTTTGCTTCCTCCCACCCGCGCGCGGTACGGCGTGCTGGGTTTCGCGTGCAGCCTGGCGCTGCTGACCTACCTCGATCGCATTTGCATCATGCAAGCCAAGGAGTCGATTCGCTCCGATTTGGGCTTCAGCGATCAGGACATGGGGCTGGTCTTCTCGGCGTTTATCGTTGGGTATCTGCTTCTAGAAGTGCCGGGCGGCTGGCTGGGCGATCGCTGGGGATCGCGGCGTGTTCTGGCCGGCATCGTACTGGCCTGGTCGCTGTTTACCGCCTTGACCGGCTGCGTCTGGCCTTTCGTGCTGGATAGCGGCCTGCACCTGGGAGCCGGCAGCTTCGCCGTTCCTCTGGTGCTCAACACCCTAACAGCGATGTTGTTGATCCGTTTTCTGTTCGGCCTGGGAGAAGCCGGCGCCTTCCCCAATGTTACGCGCGTCATCCGCGACTGGTTCCCCCTTGACGAACGCGCCTCGGCCCTGGGGTGGATTTGGACCTTCGCCCGCCTGGGGGGAGCGCTGGCGCCCATCGTCCTCAGCTTCCTCACCATGATGTTGGGTTGGCGGCAAGCCTTCTGGATGCTCGGCCTGGGCGGCGTCGCCTGGGCGGTGGTGTTTTACAGCCGTTTCCGCGACCGGCCCGAAGAGGACCCACTCTGCAATGATGCCGAGCTGGCGTTGATTCGCCATGGTTCCACGCACTCGGAGTCGGGTGGCCATGCTTGGCCTTCCTGGCGCGTCCTGGTCGGCAGCCCTACGGTGTGGGCGGTGTGCGCCGCCTCGTTTTTCATCAATTTCGGATGGTATTTCTACGCTACCTGGCAGCCGAAGTATTGGGAAGAGGTCCACGGCTACTCTTACGCTGACTCCGGGTGGTTGACCGGCGCTCCCTTCTTTTGCGGCGCCGTCGGCACATTGCTGGGCGGTCGATGGTCCGATCTCATGTTGCGCCGCGGACTCAGCCGGCGCTGGAGCCGTTCCCTCATTGGCATCACCGGCTACCTCCTGGCTGGAGTGTGCATCCTGGCCACGGGTTTCACGACCACAGTATGGCAAGCGGAAATCCTGCTGTGTCTGGGCTTCCTGGTCAATGACCTGACGGTGCCGATCATCTGGACCGTCTGTACCGACGTGGGTGGACGCTGCGCCGGCACTTTGTCCGGCCTGATGAACATGGTCGGCGGTTTCGGCGCCGCCATCAGTCCGGCCCTGCTGCCGCACGTCCATCGATGGCTGCGGCACGAGCAGTTCGACCATCGCATTTGCTGGCGCATTCTCCTTGCTGGTTTGGCCGTGTCGTGGTTCCTTGGCGCCATCTCCTGGCTTTTCATCGACGCCGGCAAACCGCTAGTTTCCCGAGAGTCAGACGCTTAGCTGCTGTACTGTCGCGACATCTACCCCGATCCAAAAATAAATCGGCGCGCCGGCCCATCTCGGGGAACTTACAGACAAGCGCGGCGACGATTGGATCGATGGAGCAACGAGCATGGCGACCGGCAAGGACAATAGTCTCATCCGTCATCTGCGCAGGGCGGCCTTCTTGCACGATGATGGCGAGCTGACCGACGGGCAGCTGCTGGAGCGTTTCCTGGCGACGCGCGAGGAAGCAGCCTTCGAAGTGCTGGTGCGCCGGCATGGGCCGATGGTGTTGGGCGTGTGCCGCCGGGTCCTGAGCAATGTCCATGACGCCGAAGACGCTTTCCAGGCCGCATTTCTCGTGCTGATTCGTAAGGGGCCATCGCTGCCGCCCCGGCAAACGCTCGGCAACTGGCTGTACGGCGTGGCCTATCACACGGCGCTGAAAGCTCGCGCCGCGAGTTGGAAGCGGCGCGCGAAAGAGAGGCAGGCGGCAGCCATGAGCAAACCTCACGAAACTGGGGAGGACATGGACCAGGACTGGCTGCCGCTGCTCGACCGGGAGTTGGACCGCTTGCCCACCAAGTATCGCGAGGCCGTTGTGTTATGTGAGCTGGAGGGCAAGACGCGCGAAGAAGCGGCGCGGCAACTGGGCGTTCCGACGGGAACGCTATCGGGCCGGCTCACGACGGCGCGGCGGATGTTGGCCCAGCGTCTGACCCGCCGCGGCGTGACTCTCACGGGCACAGCGCTGGCTACCGCGCTGACGCCGAGTGTCGTATCGGCCAGCCTGCCCCCCGCGCTGGTCGGTTCTACTCTCGAGGCAGTGACGGTCGGTGCTGTGTCCGCCGAGGTTGCCGCGCTGACGCACGGCATGCTCAAATCCATGCTGCTGGCGAAGCTGAAACTGACCACGGCGGTGCTGCTCACCGCCACGGCTTTGAGTGGAAGCGCCGGCGTATTCGCCTATCGCGTGGCGGGACAGTCGGCCGCGCCATCGGAGGTAGTCGAATCGAGTCCACAACCAGATTTGCCCGAGCCAGAGCATCCGGATGCCGAACGCCTGCCCGAACCGCGTGAGGAAGCGAAATTAGAAGGCAAAACGCCCGCCGAGCGATCGGATAAGGAACGACTGCAAGGCGAATGGATTCCGGTCAAGTCTATTGTCAAAGGCGAAGCGACCGACATCAACGAGAAGAAGGCGGCACGCACTCTGATCCTCATCTTCGATGACAACATGGCTGCTTTTTGGGACGGCAAAGGTCCCTACAAGATCGCGCCGGATGAAAAGCCCAAGCAACTCGATATCGAAGTCCACCGCAAAGACCAGAAAGAATTGGTTAAGGCGATCTACCAATTCGACAAAGATCGGCTGATTGTGTCATGGATGAAAGGGGCCGACGAACGCCCGCCGGATTTTGAAACCGGCAAGAACAAAGGCGTGCTCATTGTTTACGAAAAGGCGAAGCCTTGACGGTATTTTCCGAGCCTGACGCGTAAGCGAAGAGCAATTCGAGCCTTCGCTTACGCGTCAGGCTCGGTAACAAATCAGCGGAGGTACGAATCATGAAAGCCCTTGCTGGAATCGTGCTCGGCTTTTTGTGGGTCGCGGTAGGATCTCTCGACGGTGCGGAGCCGAAGGCAGCGAACCAAAATGCGAAGCCGAGATTGATCCGCTCCGTTCAAAGCGGCCCGTGGTCATCGCCCGATACATGGGAAGACAAGAAGGTTCCCGACACCGGTGCGCGGGTCCAGGTTCGCGCGGGGCATACCGTCACTTACGATGTTTCTTCCGACCGCATCATCCGCTCCATCCACATCGCCGGCACGCTGACCTTTGCTCGCGACCGCGATACTCGGTTAGACGTTGGCCTTATCAAAATCCAAGCCGGCGACGATGCCAGCGAGAACGGCTTCGACTGCGATGCCCACCTGAAGAAACCCGACCCCTCCACGGATCGCCCCGCCTTGGAAGTGGGGACCGCGAACGACCCCATCCCTGCCGGTCACACCGCCCTCATCCGGCTGGCAGCGGTCGAGGGGCTGGACAAGGAGACCTGCCCCGCCATCGTCTGCTGTGGCGGTCGCATGGACCTGCATGGTGCGCCGCTTAGTCGCACTTGGGTCAAGCTCGGGACAACCGTCAATGCCAGCCGCGCCAACAAAGGGGTGGCCCTTGGTCCGGGCGATAGGGTAATCAAACTGGCCGAAGCGGTGACAGGATGGCGTGTCGGCGATCGGATCATCGTGACGACGACCACGAGCCGCTCGCGCGTGAATCAGCGACAGACGCTCCGACCCGGTCCTGGCATCGCGCCGGCGTACACAGAAGAACGGACGATCAAGACACTTGACGGCGACCGGATCACGGTGGACCGCCCGCTGGTGTATGCGCATCTGGGCCAAGGCGACTACCGCGGCGAGGTCGCTAATCTGAGCCGCAATGTCATCATCGAATCCGCCGACCCCGCGAAATCCCGCGGCCATACGATGTATCACAAGCATTCGGCGGGCGCGATCTCCTACGCGGAGTTTCGCCATCTGGGCAAGGAAGGACTACTCGGCAAGTATCCCATTCACGTCCACTTGGCCGGCGATACGATGCGCGGCAGCTATGTTCTGGGCGCGTCGATTTGGGACAGCGGCAATCGCTGGGTCACGGTCCACGGCACAAGCTACTTCATTGTCCGAGATTGCGTCGGCTACCAATCGGTCGGCCACGGCTATTTTCTGGAGGACGGCAGCGAGGTCTTCAACGTCTTTGACCGCAACCTTGCCGTGCAAGCGTTCGCGGGCAAACCGCTGCCGGATCAATTCCTGCCCTTTGACCACAACGACGGAGCGGGCTTCTGGTGGGCCAATAGCCAAAACACCTTTTCGCGCAACGTCGCCGTCGAATGCGATCGCTACGGCTTTCGCTTCGAGGCGACACCGACCAAGGGCTTCGACCTGCGCCGGCCGGTCCTTCAGCCGGATGGCAGCATCGAGCCGGTGGACATACGCACGCTGTCGTTCATCCGCTTCGAGGACAACGAGGCCCACGATCATCTTTTCGGAATCAATCTCGGCGGGCGCGGGGGCGACTTCTTCGCGGCCGGTCTGGGCGATGTCGTGCCGGACCAGGGCAGCCCGTTCATCCTCCAAAAGACCCGGATTTGGAACACTCACTGGGCCTTCGCACCGTTTACACGCTATGCCGTGGATCGCCTTGACATTGCCGATTCTACCTACGGTCTGTTCCTCTCCGCGTATGACATGGAAGCCCGGTCGCCGCGAGGAGCAGACCGTCGGGAGGCAAATCCCGACTGGGGCAGCGTCACCTTCCGCAGAACCCAGGTGCCCGTGCGACTGCCGGACACGAAACCGGGCTATTTCGGCAAGCCTTTCGACCTGATGGCATTTGAGGGCGATATGCAGCCGCCCGCGACGGTCATCACCCATGTTGGCAGAGATAAAAGCGGCGTGCTCGTGATTCGCGGCACAACAACAGACAATGAGATCGTGGCGAAAGTCCTCGTCAATGGCCGCGCGGCCAAGGCGATAGCATCCAACTTCGCCCAGTGGCAAGTCACACTGGACGACTCAGCCGGGGGCGACATTAAGCTGGCCGCCCACGCCATTGATGAATCCGGCAATGTCGAGCCGCGGCCACATATCCTTCGCGTCCGTGTGCCGAAAAACCGCGCAATCTCAAGCGGAGGCGCCAGCTAATGAACGACGCATCTCAAAATCTGAGGAGAAGTGCCGTGAAAACTCATGCAGTCTTTGCCCTAACCATCGGATTCTTCGTCGTACTCAATCCTCTGATGGCGGGTGATGATCATTCAGACGCCGCGGCCCTTCAAGGCACGTGGCAAGTGATCTCTCAGCAACGAGCGGGGCGGCCGACGTTACGGCCAAGGTCCATGCTGTGGATCGTCGAGGGGGAGACTATCTGGCTCCTTCCGAGTTGGCTAGCGGAACGCGAACGACAAGCATCCCCAAAAGATACGAAGCCGGTGAGCGCGACGCCCAAACAAGACAAGGGAGCCGAGAAGGGCGGCAAACCGGCTGCCCCATTCCGCGGCCTGCGTATGACTTTCCGGCTGTATCCCACGAAGTTCCCCAAACACATCGATATCGCAGGCCCGGCGAAGAGTGGGAGTTTGGGCATCTACAAACTTAACGGCGATGAACTCACCATTTGCATGGGCACTACGCAGGCCGCACCGTACGATAAAGGGGCAAGAAACGACGAAAGCACCCGGCCCACAGCCATCAACCCCGAAGCCGGCACTGTGATCGTCCTTAAGAAGGTTAAATAAGCTGGTTCCTGCCGTTGCCGGCGAACGGCCGGCGTAAGCCGGCTGGTAAGAGTCGCTCCTGCCGTTGCCGGCGAACGGCCGGCGTAAGCCGGCTGGTAAGAGTCGCTCCTGCCGTTGCCGGCGAACGGCCGGCGTAAGCCGGCTGGTAAAGGGTCGCTTACCAGCCGGCTTACGCCGGCCGTTCGCCTTCCGCGATCCATTTCCGCAATGAATCCGTACTACTAACTACAGACCCCGGAACCCGAACTACGGATCAGTCGTTGTGCTTGGACCTATTTTCAATCGTGAGTTTCTGACGGTGCCGCGGCGCACCAACCATTATCTGGCGCGCGCGGCCTATTTGGGGACGCTGTGGATTATCTGCGTGACGGCCTGGATGGCCAGTGGCGGATTGTGGCGCACGCAGACGCTTGGAGAAACGGCCCGCCTCGGCCCGCTCCTGTTCCAGATCTTGTCCTATGTTGAGCTGGCCTTGTTTCTGTTCTTCGCCGCACTGTCCGCCGCCAGCACGGTGTCGCAGGAGAAGGACCGGCGCACGTTCATCTTGCTCCTCATCACCGACCTGCGCAACACCGAGATCGTCTTGGGCAAATTGCTGGGCAGCCTGTTGCCGATCGCTCTCTTGTTAGCGGCGACCTTCCCGTTTTTGATGCTGCTTGTCCTGCTCGGCGGCGTTGATCCGCGCCAGGTGGGGCAGGCCATCTTGATCGTGGCGGCCACATCGCTGGCCGCCGGCTCCCTGGGCGGACTCATCGCCCTGTGGCGCGATCGCACCTTTCAGGCCTTGGCGCTAACTGTGCTGTTTCTGGTGCTCTATCTGTGCTTGGTGAACGGCTTGGCCGTGCTGCCGGCGTTGAGTTCGCAGCTGTCCGCGGCCAAGGTGGAGCGATGGCAGGAATGGCTCGATCCCTTCCGCGCTCTGCGTTCGGTGCTGGATCCCGCGACGCAACTCGAGTTGGGCATCTCTCCCGCCTACGGATTTACGCTCGTCATGGTCGCTCTCACCATGTTGCTCAATCTTTGGGGGCTGGCGCGCCTGCGCGTGTGGAACCCTAGCGGCGAACCGATCATGCAGCGCGAGCAACCCGAAGACGCCGAGGATAAGGAAAGGGCATCGGCCGGCGATACGAAAGCGCGGGCGAGCGTTCACGCCGCTCCCGGAGCCTTGCGACGCGTCGGGCCGAATCCGATCCTTTGGCGTGAAATCTCCACGCGGGCTTACGGCCGGCGGCCGCTTTTGGTCAAAACGGCTTACTTCGTCGTTTTGGCTTTCATCTGCTGGTTCGCGCTGGCGCCCTTGCTTTTGCAGCATCAGCGCATCGACTTCGCCGCCGCCTACGGCCTGATTCCCGTGGGGGTGCTCAGTCTGCTGCTGGTGGCGGCGCAGGCGGTGACGGCCATCACTTCCGAGCGCGACACGGGAGCGCTCGATCTGCTCCTGGTCACGGACCTGACGGCCAAAGAATTCATCTTCGGCAAGCTCGGCGGCATCGCCTACAACACCAAGGAATATCTGCTCCCGCCGCTAATCCTGACCGCGTTTTACGCGGCTTATGGCTTCCTCGCTTCCCCGCCGGCCGGCCATCCGGAATTGCGAGCAAGCATGAATGCGACCTCTTTTATCTGCATTTCCGGAGCGGGACTGGTACTGCTTGCGTTCGCCATGTTGCTGGGCATTCACGTCGCTCTCCGCACGCCCAACAGCCGAGTGGCCGTCATTCACACACTCAGCACGATTTTCTTCCTCTCCGTGGGCACGCTCGTGTGCGTGGCCCTGATTCTGATCAACGGCCGCTTCGAGTATCAGTGGGGCAGCTTCGTGTTCTTCCTCGTTGCGGGCGTGGGCGGCTTGTGGTGGGTGCTCTCGGGCGATCGGCCTTCCGGCGCCTTGACGTGGGCGAGCTGGTTCTGCCCCTTGGCCGTCTTGTACACCGTGATGAATATCCTCGTCGCCAAGCCCGGCTCAAAAGAATCGGCCGATCCGCTCATCCCTTTCCTGGTGATCTCAGGGGCATTCGGCTTCGCCGTGGCGGCCATGCTGGTGCCGTTGGTCAGCGAGTTCGACGTGGCGATGGGCCGTACTTCCGGCGGCGCGGACTAAAAAAAGAATGAACCGCCAAGGCGCCAAGTTATCGTAGGGTGGGCCGACGCAGGAGGCCCACCACGCCGCCGCTCGTGGGCCTCCTGCGTCGGCCCACCCTCCAATCTTCGTTCTTTTGGCGCCTTGGCGGTTCAATCTTTTTTTTGGATGCGCACGCGGACGCGCTGGCCGATACGCAGCGGCGGTTGCCCGGAATCCAAAGCAATCACCACTTCCACGGTGCGGACATCCGTGAATTCGAGCGGCTCGTGCAGGACCGAGCGACGCTGCGTGACCCAGTTGGCGATGCGTTCCACCTTGCCCTTCCACACCTGGCCCAGCTGCGTTTCATCCTGGACGAGCGCCGGCTGACCGACGGCGACGCGGCCAACGAATTCTTGCTCCACGTCGGCGCGCACCATCTGCGGTCCCTGGACGGCGAATTGAACGGCCGGCTGTTTTGCTCCCGCGCTGAGGACATCGCCCGGCCCGACGAGCAAACGCAAGACAGTGCCGCGGCGCGGGGCTTTCAATTCGCATTCTTCCAGGGCAAACTTCGCCTGATCGCGCCGCGCCTTCATGGCTTCGACTTCCTTCTCGGCCCGGTGAATGTCGTCTGTGATGTCTTTTTGCTCCAGATCTTTCAGGCGTTTCTCCTCAGCGTTCAACATAGCTTCCAATTCGCGGACGTGGTCCTCGCTGATGGCGAGGTCTTTTTCGTCGGCGAGATTATTAGGGACCATTTTTTTCAAGCGCTCAAACTGACGTTTCGCCGCATTACGCCGTTCGCGCATGGCTTTGACAGCATCTTGCTGTTGGGCGATCCGACTGCTCTGCTGTTCGGGGAGTTTGCGGGCCTGTTTTAACCGTAATTCGGCTTCCTCCAGCATCGCCTGCGCCTCGACGACACGGCTACGCGCCGCCCCATCTTCCAGGCGGATCAGGACGGTACCTTCGGGGACGGTTTGTCCTTCCTCGACCAGCACCTCAGCGACCCGACCGGGTTGCAGCGGAAAGAGGGCCGTCACGCCGTGTATCAGGTCCACCTGCCCGAAGCAAACGATGCCCTCCCCCTCGGTGGATGTGGACGATTTTTTCGCGGTGGTTTCGCCCGGTGCAGGTGGAGTGCCGCGCGAGGAATAGCTAAAGAGCAAGCCGGCAGCAGGCGTACAGGCTGCCAGCAAGATCAACAGCAACAGCCACCAGGCGCGACGGGGTGTGAAAGAACGCTTCATGGGATGACCTTATACAGCTTATCCGAGCCGCGCACGGAGCGCAGCGGGTGTAGAGCCGCGACCGTAAGGGAGCGGAAGGCAATACCGCTGCGCTCCGTGCGCGGCTCGGAATGGATTACGCGCGCGGCTCGGGCTTTTGTGATAAATGTCCATCTTCCAAATAATACACGCGATCCGCATAGGGCACGATTCGAGAATCGTGCGCGACAATGAAGATGGTGGCTCCGCGCTCGCGCGCCGCCGCCCGCAGCAATTGGACCACCTGCTCGCCGTGGCTCCAATCGAGCGAACTGGTCGGCTCATCCGCGAAACAAAAAGTCGGCTCCTTGAGCAGCGCGCGAGCGATGGCTACCCGCTGCTTTTCGCCGCCGGATAGCTGATCGGCCGTCAAATCCGCCCGCTGTCCCAAACCGAGTCGCATCAGCGATTCTTCGACGCGCCGCTCGGTTTCGCGCTGCGAGACACCCTCGCTCCAGCGCAGCACCATCTCCAACTGCTCGCGGGCCGTCAGGGAGGGGAACAGGTTGAACCCTTGGAAGATGAAACCGCAATGCCGCAATCGAAACTTTCGCTGCTCGTTTTCCGACATTTGCCACAACTGTTGTCCCAGAGCGATCACTTCGCCGCTATCGGGTCGCAGCAAACCAGACAGCACCGCCAGCAGTGTCGATTTGCCGCTGCCTGACGGACCCATCAACAGCGAAACCTGGCTGCCGTACAGGTCGAGCGAGACATCGTGTAGGACAGTCGTTTTTGTTTCGCCGGCGCCGAAAGAACGGAACAGATGATGCGCTACCAGCGTTGGGGTCGAGGACGACATGCAGCGGGAATCCTCTTAGCGCAACAAAGTGATTGGCTCGACTAATCGCAAGGAGCGCAGCGCCGCCAGGCCGGATATTAAGGCCATCGCCATCGTCAGTGCGTTTCCGCCGGCAAACAGCCATGCGGGCAGCAACACCCGCGCGCCGGCAAAGTTGGCGGCCGCGCCCAGCGAGAAAATCACCGGCATGGCCACCGCGATGCCGAATAATCCCACCCAAAACGATTGCGCCAGAACCATCGCCCCCATGCGCCAACGGGATATGCCCAGGGCGCGGAGGACGGCATACTCGCGCAGAGAAGCGGCGGTGGCTGCATACAGCGTCTGACTGGTGACGACCAATCCGACCAAAAGAGCCAGTCCCGCGGTGCAGCCCATGCCGATGCCGGCATTGGTCTGCGTCAGCCAATAAACGCGCGTTCGCCGAGAAAATTCATCACGGGTGAACGCCGACAATTCCGGATACTGTCGCAAACGCTCGATCAACTCGTGCGCCGCGGCGGGGTTTTTACAGCGTGCCAGCAAATACATCGTGTCGTGCGGTTTCCCCTGGAATAAAGGCAAAATCATCCGTGCCGTCCGCAGGGAACAAAACACATAGGGACCGCCGACGCTCTTGAAACCGTGCAGCAGACCGACTACGAAGACGCGATGTCCGTACACCTCAGCCGCGTCGCCGATGCCGTGGACGCCCAAGCGGTCCAACTCCGAGGCATCGACGACGACAGCGCCCGGCTCGGTCAGGCGCATCCGCATCTCTGGAGTCAGATCGGCCAAGGCGCCGAGCGCTTGCTCGCCCAATTGTGTGCCGACGACTTCGCATACTTCTGAGCCGCCCGTCGGCTTGTGCCAATAGCCGAAGCTAAAGAGATAGGTCTCGGTTCGTTCGACCTCCGGTTGGCTGGCGACGCGCGCTTCCCAATCATTGGGAATGGGATGGCCCAGTTCCAGGCTCAGCACATCACGAGACGCCACCCACACGTCGGCCTGGCTGCGGTCGATCGGCATCGACAATACCGATAACGTGCCCAGCAGCACGCCCCATTGCAAAATGTTGAGCTGCGCACAAAAGGCCACAGCAAGAATGGCCGGAAGATAACGGCCACGTTCACGACCGATGAGAAGCAGCGAATAAGGAAGTCTCACGGTTACAACATTGTGTTAGGAGGAAGTCCCTCGAACTTTCCTTCATTCTATTCGCGTAGAATATATAGATGCAAGGAACCGACTGGGTATCACTCTAATTCCGGTCAAGACGCATACCATAATCGCCAATCAAGCGGATTGTAGGGGCTTTTGTTGCGCACTCCGGTATTGGGACTGGCGCTGGGAAATTGTCCCTTGGAATGAGATTTGTTACGATCATAGAAGGAGAGGTCGCCGTGGACTGACATCCCGTTGTCCCTACGACTATCCGCGTTCGCCTGGAGCGCGGAGCGGAGCAGAAAGAGTTATGAGACATCATCACACCAACGGCCCTCCTCCAAAATCCTCTAGCGTCGCCGCCATCGGTCCAGTAACCTCTCGCGAACCCCTCGCCATCATCGGGATCGGCTGCCGCTTCCCCGGAAAGGCCAACGATCCCGCAACTTTCTGGCAACTGCTGGCGGACGGCGTGGATGCGGTTGGCGAGGTGCCGCCCGAGCGCTGGAATAAAAAGTCTTTTTACGATCCGGAAATAGGTAAACCGGGCAAGAGCCATGCTTGCCGGGGTGGTTTCGTCGATGACATCGATCAATTCGACGCGGGGTTCTTCGACATTTCGCCGCGCGAAGCGGCGCACATGGACCCGCAGCAGCGTCTGTTGCTCGAAACGGCCTGGGAGGCGCTGGAGGACGGCGGGCAGGTGTTGGAGGTGCTCTCCGGCAGCAAGGCCGCTGTGTTCGTGGGCATTTCCAGTTGGGAATATTCCTTCGCGCAGATCAGCTTCCGCGATCGCGGCGTCATCGACACTTACACCAACACGGGCGGTTCCCTAAGCATCGCCGCCAACCGCATTTCCTATTGCTTCGACCTGCGTGGACCGAGCGTCGCCGTCGATACCGCTTGCTCCTCGGCGCTGGTGGCCGTGCATCTGGCATGCAAAAGCATCTGGGAAGAGGGTTGTCCGCTGGCATTGGCAGGGGGCGTCAACGCCCTGCTGTTGCCGGATTGGTACATCGGGTTCAGCCGGCTGGGCATGCTGTCGCCGGACGGTCGTTGTCATGCCTTCGATGCGGCGGCTAACGGCTTCGTCCGCGGCGAGGGCGCCGGCATGATCGTCCTCAAGCCGTTGTCCCGTGCGCTGGCCGACAACGATCGGGTTTACGCGATCATTCGCGGCACCGCGGTCAATCAAGACGGGCGAACGCCCGGACTCACCGTACCCAGTGAAGAAGCGCAGCTAGCGCTGCTGCGTCAGGCTTACCAAAATGCCGGCGTATCACCCTTGGCCGTACAATACATCGAGTCGCACGGCACCGGCACGCTGGTCGGCGATCCTATTGAGGCGCGGGCATTGGGGCGCGTCTTGTCGGCGGATCGTCCTGCGGATCGCCCTTGCCTGGTCGGATCGGTAAAGACCAATATCGGCCATCTCGAAGCCGGCTCCGGCATTGCCGGCGTTATCAAGACGGCGCTGGCCCTGCATCATCGCCGCATCCCCGGCAATCTGCACTTCCACCAGCCCAACCCGGCCATCGACTTTGCCAAGCTGCGCCTGCGCGTGCCGGCGAATTTGGAACCATGGCCGGAAAGTGACACCCCGGCGACAGCGGGCGTCAATTCCTTCGGATACGGCGGTACGAACGCGCATGTGGTGTTGCAGGAAGCACCTTCCGGTGACAAGGTGACAGGGAGACAAGGTGACAGAGTGACTTTGTCCGAAGCGATCAATGGATCGACCGACGATACGAGTAATTGTTTGTCACCCCATCACCCTGCCACCCTGTCACCTTGTCATCTTCTGCCTCTCTCCGCCCGCAGTCCCCATGCGCTGCGCGAGTTGGCCGGCGCCTGGCGGCAATTGGTTACGAGTTGCCCGCCGGATGTCTCGCTGCGCGATCTTGCGTTCAACGCGGCCCATCGTCGTAGTCACCACAATCATCGCTTCGCTATCGTCGCCCATTCGCGTGAAGAATTGGCCGAACAGCTCGCCGTATTCGCATCATCGGACTACCAGGGAGCGGCGCGGCAACAGCCGAACTTGGTGTTCGTGTGTTCCGGGCAGGGGCCGCAGTGGTGGGCGATGGGGCGCCAGCTTCTGGAACAAGAGCCGGTCTTTCGCGCGACCATCGAGCGTTGCGATGAGATCGTCCGCGGCCTTGGCTCATGGTCGTTGCTGGATGAACTGACCGCCGATGAGGCCCATTCACGCATGAACGTGACCGCCATTTCGCAGCCGGCCATTTTCGCGCTTCAGGCTGCGTTGGCAGCTTTGTGGCGTTCCTGGGGCGTGCGGCCGCAAGCGATCATGGGACACAGCGTCGGCGAGGTGGCCGCCGCCTATCTCGCCGGTGTGTTCTCTCTCGAAGACGCCGTGCGTGTGATCTATCAACGGGGCCGGTGCATGGAACTAGCCCCCTCCCGAGGCCGGATGCTCGCGGCCGGCATCACTCCGGAGGAAGCGCGGCGGCTGATCGCTCCGTATGGCGAACGCCTCAGCCTCGCCGCCGTCAACAGTCCCTCCTCGGTCACGCTGTCCGGAGATGCAGGTCCGCTGGAGGAGATCGCGCGCGTGCTGGAGCGCCGGCAGGTGTTTTGCCGGTTTTTGCAGGTGCAATACGCCTTTCACAGCGCCCAAATGGATCCGGTGCGCGACGAACTGCTAGCGTCGCTGCGCGGCATCCAACCGCGCCCGGCAGCGTTGCCCTTGTTTTCCACGGTGCTCGGACGCCAGATCGACGGCCCGGAGATGGGACCGGAATACTGGTGGCGCAACGTGCGGCAAACCGTCCAGTTCGCCGCCGCCGTCGAACATCTCCTCGACTGGGGATGCAACACCGTGGTGGAGCTGAGTCCGCATCCCGTGCTCGTCACGTCGCTTGCTGAATGTACTCAGCATCGCGGCAAAAACGTGCAGGTCATGCCGTCGCTACGCCGCCGCGAGGAGGAGCACGGCACCATGTTGCGCTCGCTCGGCCAGCTCTACATGCTGGGGTATCCCATCGACTGGAGCGGCGTGATACCCGGTCCCGCGAAAACGCTGCGTCTGCCGCGCTATCCCTGGCAACGCGAGGGCTGCTGGTCGGAGAGCGGAGATTCGCGGACGTCGCGGCTGGCGGCGCCTGCCCACCCGTTGCTTGGAACATCGCTCCGCGCCCCGCAGCCTGCTTGGGAGACACGCCTGGATTTGCGATTGTTTCCCTATTTGAACGATCATCGCGTTCAGGGGGCGATCATCTTCCCTGCCACGGGCTACCTGGAAATGGCCTTCGCCGTGGCCCGCGAGATGTTCGGCGACAGCGCCTGCCGGCTGGAAGATGTCCAATTGACGAACCCCTGTTTTCTGACACCGGATCAGCCGCGGCGGTTGCGTGCAACCTATCATGCCGAGGATGGCACCGTGCGCATCCATAGCCGGGCCATCGATGCCGAGGAGGAGTGGACGGCGCACGCCAGTATCGTTGTGCGAGGCGCACTTAGCGAACGGCCGGCGTCAGCCGGCTGGTGTAGCCCCGACCAGCCGGCTGACGCCGGCCGTTCGCTAAGGGAACACTTTTCGCGCGAAGACTGCTACGATTCTTGCCGCAAGATCGGTCTGGATTACGGGCCGCTGTTTCAGGGCATCGAAGGCGGCTATCGAGGCGAGGGCGAAGCGTTGAGCGAGGTCTGTCTGCCGGAGTCCGTCGCGGCGGAAGATTATCTGTTCCATCCTGCCCTTTTCGATTCTTGTTTCCAGAGCATCATCCCCACTAATGACAATTTCATGGAAGGCCGGCTCTACCTGCCGGTCGAGATCGAACAAGTCCGCCTGTATCGCCGTCCCAGCCGACATCTGCGTAGCCATGCCCGCATCCGCGAGAAGACGGAGCGCCGGCTTGTCGCGGATGTCGATATTTACGATGAGAATTATCAGCTTATCGCTCAGGTCCGCGGACTCCACAGTCAGCGCGTCGGCGGCGATGCGGAGAAGAAGCTGGACGATCTGCTCTACGCCTACGAATGGCGGCAAGCGCTTCCCACCGCCCCCACCCTTCTCGCCAACGGAGAGGGGAATCACTGGCTGATCTTCGCTGATCGCAGCGGCGTGGGCGAGCAACTGGCCGAGCGCCTGCACGTCGCCGGCATGCCTTCTACACTCGTCTTCGCCGGCCCCGTATTCTCGCAAAGCGGCAGGGAGCGCTACGAGATCCATCCCAGCCGGGCGGAGGACATGACACGCTTGCTGGGAGAAGTTCTCGCTCCCGGCCGCGTTCCTTGCCGCGGCATCGTTCACCTGTGGAACCTCGATGCGCCGCCGACGCACTCGCTCCGTGTGGCCGAACTGGAAGCGGCGCAGGAAGCGGGCCTTTTCAGTGTGTTGAATCTGGTACAGGCGTGGGAGAAGATCAGCAACGTCGCGGAGACGCCCTTGGTGCTGGTCACGCGCGGAGCGCAGTCCGTCGGTGACAAGCCGATGCCGGTTGCCGTCGCCCAAAGTCCCGTCATCGGCCTGGGGCGTGTCATTGCCAATGAATCCTCTCGGCTGCGCGGCAAAACGGTGGATCTCGATCCGGCGGACAAAACCGCCGGCAGCGGAGCGCTGTTCAACGAGCTGATGGTTCAAGACGATGAAGATGAGATCGCCCTGCGCGGCGGCATGCGCTACGTCCATCGCCTGATGCCTTCCACCGGTGAAACCGCTGTCGCCGTTGATCCGGATGAATCCTATCGCCTGACCATTTCGCCTCCAGGCAACCTCGAAGATCTGACGCCGCGCGTCCTGCGGCGGCAACCGCCGGGTCCGGGGCAAATCGAGATTGAAGTCGTCGCCGCGGGCCTGAATTTCAGCGATGTCATGAAGTCGCTGGGGATTTATCCCGGACTGGACGATGGTCCTCTTCCTCTTGGTGCCGAATGTAGCGGGCGAATCACGGCGGTCGGCGAGGGCGCCTCCGATCTGCGCGTCGGCGATGAGGTGCTGGCCGTGGCCCCATTCGCTTTCGGCAGCCATCTCCTGACGCATTCCCAACTGGCCGTGCGCAAGCCGCCACAGTGGACCTTCGAGGAGGCGGCCACACTGCCGATTGCATTTCTGACGGCTGCCTACGCTCTGGAACATCTGGGGCACCTCGGTGCCAGCGAAAGTGTGCTGATCCACTCGGCGACAGGCGGGGTCGGCTTGGCTGCCGTCCAGCTGGCAAAACGGGCCGGCGCGGAGATTTTCGCCACCGCCGGTACGCCGGAGAAACGCCAGTACCTGAAGAGCCTCGGCATCGCGCACGTCATGGACTCGCGCTCGCTGGCCTTCGCCGATGAGGTGAGGGAGCGAACCAACGGCCGCGGCGTCGATGTGGTGTTGAACTCCTTGGCCGGCGAAGCGCTCGTGCGCAGTTTCGAACTCTTGGCCGATTATGGCCGTTTCCTTGAAATTGGCAAACGCGACGTGTATGCCAACAGCCGCCTGGGACTACGGCCGTTTCGCAAGAACTTGACCTTCCATGCCATCGACCTCGATCGCGTGATCCGCGAGCGGCCGGCCCTTCTCGGCAAGCTGCTGCGGCAACTCGTTCACGATGCGGAGGAGGGCCGGCTGGCACCTCTGCCGCACCGCGTCTATCCGATTGCCGATGCCGTCTCTGCCTTTCGCTTCATGCAGCAGAGCAAACATCTCGGCAAGATCGTGCTGTCGATGCGGCAGCGGCCCGCTGTCATGGCGCCCGCCGACGAGCCGATCACCTTCCGGAATGACGCCACCTACTTGATTGTCGGCGGCCTGGGGGGGTTCGGTTTGGCGGTGGCGCGTTGGATGGTTGAGCGCGGGGCGCGGCATCTGGCGTTATTGGGGCGTCGCGGCATCCATTCGGAGGCTTCCCGCAAGGCTGTGGAAGATCTGGAGCAACGCGGCGCTAACGTCGTCGTCCATCGGGCTGACGTGGCTCAGGAACAAGACCTTGCCGCTGCGTTAGCCCAAATCGCACGCGACCGTCCGCCGCTGCGCGGCGTTATCCAGGCCGCCATGGTTCTTGAAGACGCGCTTTTACTCAACCTCGATCGCTCGCTTATGCAGCGCGTCCTGGCTCCGAAGGTACAGGGAACTTGGAACCTCCATCAACAGACGTTTGATTCGCCGCTCGATTTCTTCGTGATGTTTTCGTCGCTGTCGAGCGTCTTCGGCCACGCTGGGCAGGGCAATTACGCGGCGGCCAATCTGTTTCTCGATACCCTGGTTTGGCATCGCCGGGCGCTGGGCCTGCCGGCCCTGACCATAAACTGGGGCTATCTCGGCGAGGTCGGCTATCTGGCGGAACACCCGCAGCTGGGAGAATGGCTCGAACGTCGCGGCGTGCGCAGCTTCACCGTCCGGCAGGCCCTGACCTTGTTGGAGCGCGCGTTGCAGCGCCGTGCGATCCAGATCAGTGTCATGCGCGTGGACTGGTCGCGCTGGCGCGGCTTGGGGGTGTCGGGACGAGTCTCACCGCGATTCGCTCATCTGCTCCAGTCCGTCGGACCCGCAACCGTTCCAGAGCAGTCTTCTCACCCGCTTCTTCACGACCGCGGCTCCAATCTCGGCGCGCTTCTCCGGGATAAGGTCGCGCGCGTGCTCGGAGCCTCGCCGGATCGACTCGATGTCAATAAACCGCTGCTCAACCTCGGCATCGATTCGTTGATGGCCGTCGAGCTGCGCAACTGGATCGAGCAGGAATTGCGCATAAATATGCCGATCATGGAATTGATGCGCAGCTCCAGTCTGGCGCGATTGACCGACCAGCTGCTCGAACAAAGTGCCAACGGGTCCGCGAATGGCCTAGTGCGCGACGAGCCGAACCTGCCCACGGAGCTGGTCCCCGCCGAGCCGATCCCCAATGACGATCTGATGGCGAAAATCGCCGAGATGTCCGATGAGGATGTGGACGCCATGCTCATGAGCCTCCTCAACAAGTCTGGTGATAGGAGCACGACGCCATGAGTCAATCTCCGCAGTCGCTGGCGGGCCTGTCGCTCACGGAAAAGCGAATGCTCTTGGCGGAGTTGCTGCGGGACAAGGCGAACCAGGGTACGATTTTTCCCCTCTCCCACGGTCAACGCGGCCTGTGGTTTCTTTCTCAGCTGGATCACGCTAGTGCCGCCTACAACATTTTCTTTCCGGCCCGCATTCGTGCGCGACTCGATGTGCCGGCCTTCCAGCGGGCCTTGCAGACTTTGATTGAACGCCACCCAAGCCTGCGGACGACATTCGAGCAACACAATGGCGAACCGCTTCAGCGAGTGCATCCTTCCGTTGATTGCACTTCGACCTGGTGGGAAGTTCGCGACGCCTCCTCATGGAGCGAGGAAGAGCTGCTTACCCGTGTCGAAGAGGAGGCATATCGTCCCTTCGACCTGGAACGCGGGCCGCTGGTGCGCATGCACCTCTTCTCGCGTTCTCCAGATGAACATGTTTTCCTGCTGACGGCGCATCACATCATAGGCGATTTCTGGTCGCTGGTTCTGCTCATGGAGGAAATGCAGCAGCTCTATCCTGGCGGATGCTCTCCGCCATCCGTTCTCCACCATCCGCTCTCCGCCCAAGTAGACAGCGGGCAGCGGACAGCGGATAGCGGACAGCGGACTCACTACCGTGATTTCGTCCGCTGGCAGGCGGAGATGCTGGCGAGCCACGAAGGCGAGCGTCTGGGGTCGTACTGGGAGAAGCAACTTGCAGGCGTATCGCCCGTGCTGGAGTTGCCGCTTGATCGGCCGCGTCCGTCGCGCTTCACCTCGCGCGGCGCGGCGGTCGCGTGCCGCATTGATCCGGACCTGACGCGGCGGGTTAAGGCGCTGGCCGCTACCGAAGGGGTCACGCCCTACACCATCCTGTTGGCCGGGTTTCAAGTGTTGCTTGGCCGGCACAGCGGCCAGGACGATTTCGTTATCGGCTCACCTTTCGCGGGACGCAGCCGGTCCGAGTTCGAGCACGTCGTCGGTTACTTCATCAACATGCTGCCGCTGCGAGCGAAGCTGTCCGCCGATCCGACGTTTCGCGAGCTGCTGCGCCAGACCAGCGCCACGGTGCTGGAGGCGCTGCAACACCAGGATTATCCGTTTCCATTGCTGGTCGAGCGCCTGAACCTTCCGCGCGATCCGAGTCGCCCGCCTCTGGTACAAGCGTCGTTCACGCTGGAGAAGGCGCATCGGCCGGTCGGCCTGGGTTGCTGGAGTTTCTTTCTGCCGCAGACGGAAGTTCGCCTCAACGTCGGCGGATTGCCTGCCGAGCCGTACCGTCTCGAACATCGAACCTGTCAGATGGATCTGGAAATGATCCTCGAAGAAAGCGACGGCACCCTTTACGGAATACTGCGCTACAATGCCGATCTTTTCGACGAGGAGACGATGGTTCGACTGGTGGAGCATTATCGTGTGCTTCTCGAAGAATCATTAAACGATCCGGAAAGAAGAATATCCCAGCTGCCGCTGTTGACGCCGGCTGAGGAAAACCGCCTGCTGCATGAATGGAACGACACTCGCACCGACTATCCGCGCGATCTGCGCCTGCATCAATTGTTCGAGCAACAGGCGGCGCGCACTCCTGAGGCGATCGCGCTGCGTTTTGGAGAGCAAACAATTCGCTACGGTGAGTTGGAGGCGTGGGCGAACCGGCTGGCTGAGAGGTTACGGCTACAAGGCGTCGCTCCGGAGACGCTCGTGGCATTGTGCTTGGAGCGCTCACCGGAGATGATCGCCGCGATCCTCGGCGTTCTCAAAGCCGGCGGCGCCTATGTTCCGCTCGATCCCGCCAGTCCTGGCGAGCGATTGCGGAGCATTCTCGTCGATACGCACGCTCCCATCCTCCTCACACAGCGCCGGTTGGCGAATAGGCTGCCCTCGCTTGAGACGCAAGTTATTTACGTGGATGACGATTCGGATCTCGCCAGCCCGCAGCACTCGGGCGAGCGGGGTTGCGTCAGCGCCCCGAGTGCATCTCTCAAGGCGCTCCCGAATCGAACTCTCGGGGCGCTGACGCAACCCCGCTCGTCGCGGCCGAGCGACCTCGCTTACGTCCTCTTCACTTCCGGCTCGACCGGACGACCGAAGGGAGTGATGATCGAGCATCGCGCCATCTGCAATACGATTTGCTGGCACATGGATGCACTTCACGTGCGTCCGGACGATCGCCTGCTCTTGCTCGTTCCCTACGTGTTCGACGCCTCCTTGTCGATCATCTTTGCCGCGTTCGCCGCCGGCGCCGAGCTGGTCCTTGCCGCGCCGGGCGAGGAACGCGATCCCGCGCGTATCCTCGAACGCATCCGCCGCGATCAAGTGACGGTCCTTCCGATACCTCCGCGGCAATTGCGGCTGATGCTGGACGAGCGGCTGCGTGAGGCCGGACGCACGCTGCGCTGGGTCTTCTGCGGCGGCGAGGCGATGCCGCCGGACTTGCCGGCTCGATTGTTCGAGCTAGTGGACGTGCCGTTATACAACCTCTATGGTCCGACCGAGACGGCAATCGACGCGACCTGGTGGACCTGCCGCCGCGGCGACGATCGCTCCAGCATTCCGATTGGCCGGCCCATCGCCAATGTCCAGGTGTACGTGCTGGACCAACAGCGCCGGCCTGTCCCCATCGGCGTTCCCGGCGAGCTGTACATTGGCGGCGCGGGTTTGGCGCGCGGCTACCTGAACGATCCTCAGCTGACGGCCGAGCGCTTTGTGCCGGACCCTTTCCGCCCCGGCCCTGGCGCTCGGTTGTATCGGACCGGCGATCGTTGCCGCTGGTTGGCGGATGGGACGCTGGAATTTCTCGGTCGGCTCGATCAGCAACTGAAGCTGAACGGCCGACGCATCGAGATCGGCGAAATCGAGGCCCTGTTGGCGATGCACCCGGCGGTGCAAGAATCCGCCGTGATTGTGTATGGCGAGGAGAGCGAAAGCCAGCGATTGGTGGCTTATGTGTCGGCGCGAGCGGGAGCGGGGCTGCCGACCGCCCCGGTACTGCGCCGTTATCTCCAGGAACGGTTGCCCGAATACATGGTGCCCTCCTCGTTCGTGCTGGTGCCGTCGATGCCGCACTTGCCCAGCGGCAAGGTGAACCGCAAGGCGCTGCCGGCTCCGCTGACCGAACGCCCCGCGAGCCATCCGTTCCTCGCGCCGCGCACGCCGCTAGAGGAGTACCTCGCCGGCTTGTGGCGGGATTTGCTCGGTGTGCAACAGATTGGCGTTCTCGACAATTTTTTCGAGCTGGGCGGCAACTCGATCCAGGCGGCGGTGCTCATCAATCGCATCCAAGAAAAACTGAATCATCAAGTCTATACCGTTGCACTTTTCGATTCGCCGACCATCGCCGGACTCGCCCACTATTTGATGGAACTGTGTCCCGATACGATCCGCGCTCGGTTTGGGGCGGAGTCGCTGCCTGCGGAAGATGACAAGGTGACAAGGTGGCAAGGTGACAAGCTGACCAATATCCTAATTGATTCTCCTTCACCTTGTCACCCTGTCACCTTGTCACCTTGTCATCTACTGCTTGTGTCGCTCCAACCCAACGGAGCGCGGACACCCTGTTTTATGGTGCATCCTCCGGGCGGAATCGTGGTCTGCTACCAGCCATTGGCGCATCGCCTCGGTGACGATCGTCCCGTGTATGGCCTCCGCTCGCGCGGCCTGCACGGCGAGACCGAGCTGCCGGCGTCGCTGGAGGAAATGGCCGCTGAGTACGTCGCCGCCATTCGCGCGGTGCAGCCGCACGGACCCTATCATCTCGGCGGCTGGTCGATGGGCGGCGTCGTTGCCTACGAGATGGCGCAACAACTTCGCAAGCAGGGGGAACCCATCGGGCTGCTGGCGCTTTTGGACACGACCATTCCGTGGAACGCCGCCAATGCCTCCTTCGCGGAAGATGCCTATCAATCTGCCCGCGAGTACGGTCTGGACATCACGCTGGAAGAACTAGACCGTCTCGGTCCTGAGGAGCAATTGCCGTATCTCTGGGACCATGTGCGGAAGCTCGGCCTTGTGGATGCCGATACGCCCCTGCAGCTGGTGCAACAAATCCTCGACGATCTGAAGCGCCTGTTTCATGCGCACATCAAGTTGGGCAGCGAGTACGCACTTCGTCCTTATCCCGGCCGGCTAACGCTCTTTCGTCCGGCCGAATCGCCGGTGCCGGTGCCGGTCGCGCCGGATCGCAATTGGGGTAAGCTAGCCGCTGGCGTCGATGTCCATTTCGTGCCGGGACAGCACCATACCATGGTCAAGGAGCCGCACGTACAAGTGCTGGCCCAACAGCTCCGTGAATGCTTGCGGCAAGCCGAAAGAGGTGGTTGGTGAACGGCCGTGACCCCTTCGCGATTGGCAGGAGCCTGTAAAGAATGGTGAGCAAGATAGCCGATTTTCTCATTGCTCTCCATCTTTAGTTCCCGAGGCTCCGTAGCTTGCATGAACAGCGTTGTTTGTCTGCCCACCCTGGATGCTCTCCGCGATCACGTTCGCAATACCCTGTGCGCCCACGATCAGCTTGATCCGGCACAGACGCCGATGCATCAGGCGGTGATTAAACGATCGGGCCGGCCGTGCGGCTTGTTCTTTCAGGTACAAGGGCCGCGCATGGTCAAAACCTATGCTGTCTGGGCCGGTGAGGAGGACCGTATCCTCTTCTATGACTCCAACGGCCAACGCTTTGCCGAGGTTCATTTGAGCGAAGCGCCCGATCCGCGCAAACTCGCGGCGTGAACGGCGATCCCCTCATTTGACTCTGCCTGGCGTGCCGATAAGGAGGAAGAGTCGGGATTCGCGGAGTTGGGGGGAACATCCATGCGCTGGTTGATCGTTCCAGTGCTGATGGTTTCTCTCGGCTGCCGTAGCTGTCCATCCGATCCTCAGGGTAGTGCCGTTGCTCCGCAAGTGCATTCCGAGTCGCGGAGCGACTCGGCCACCAAGGACATATCCCCGCTAGCCAGTGAGCCGAGCATCGTCCCCTGTTCCGCCACCGAATCTGGCGAACGGCCGGCGTCAGCCGGCGGGTCAAGCTCCAACCAGCCGGCTGACACCGGCCGTTCGCCAGACTTGCCGCCGCCAGCGCGTCTCGAACAACCACCGGAAAACAACGACCCCGCGGAGTTGGTTGCCGGCGGAAAGCCTCTCACCCTGAATCAACTTGAACAAATCGCCCTGCGGCGCAATCCCACCCTCCCGCAGGCCGCGGCGCTGGTGCAACAGCAAGAGGGACTCCGAAGGCAGGCCGGCCTGTATCCCAATCCCGTGGCCGGCTACATCCGCTCCGACGCCGACCGAAGCGGGGAGAGCCTGACCAACGGCGTCTTTCTCAGCCAGACGATCATCACGGCCGGCAAACTCCGACTGGGCCGCGCGGAGGGCACACAAGAGGTCATCTGGCGAACCTGGCACCTTAATGCCCAGCAGTTCCGCGTTCTCAATGACGTTCGTATCCGGTTCTATGAGCTGCTCGGCGCCCAGAAAGCGGTCGAGGCGGCGGCGGAGCAGGTGCGCCTGGCGGAGGATGGAGTGCGAGCCGCCGAGCAGTTATTGAAAACCAAGCAAGGCTCGCGCCCCGACCTCCTGGAAGCCGAGATGCAGTTGAGCGCCGCTCGCACCGCCCATCAAGACGCTCAGTACCGCGAACAGAGCGCCCGACAGCAACTAGCCAATGTTGTCGGTGTCGCCGAGCTGCCGCCCGTCCCGGTGGCAGGCAGCTTGGAGGAGAATGTGCCCGAATTGGACTGGCAGAAGGAGCATCAACGACTGCTCGAATCCAGTCCGTTGCTAAAAGCTCAGGAAGCCGAGATCCGCGCCGCGCAATACGAGCTGCGGCTGGCCCGCGCTCAGGCGGTCCCGGATGTCAATGTGCAAGTCGTCGACCAGCGCGATCACATCCTGAAATTTACCGGCGTTACCACGCTAATCTCCATGCCGATACCGGTGTTCAACCGCAACCAGGGCAACATTGTCAACGCACAAGGCATATTGCGGCAGGCCCAATGGGAATACGATCGTCTCCGCCTGGCCATAACCGATCAGCTATCGATTTCTTTCCGCTCGTATCTGACGCTGCGGACTCAGGCCGAGCGCTTGCGAAAGGAAGTCTTGCCCCGCGCCAAGGAGAACCTGGACCTGACGATCCAGGCAAACAAGATGGGCCGCTTCGATTTCATGAGGGTCTTGGCCGCGCGGCGAGAGTTCGCGCAGGCGAACCTGGGCTACATCGATGCTTTGACGGAGCTTCACAAAGTGCTGGTTGAAATCGACGGACTACAGCTGACGGGCGGTCTGAACCCGACGGAGGTTGGCGTCGCGCTCCAAACCTCGCCGGGCGCCGCCACGACCGGGCTGCGCGGCGTCATTTTGCAGTTGCTTCAAGAGCAACGCCGGGCGACGACCGTAAACCTGCCGGGCGCGGTGCAGGCCGGCGAACATTGATTTTCATTATCAGCCGAGGCGAGCGGGGTTGCGTAAGCGCCCCGAGGGAATCTCTCGGGGCGCTTACGCAACCCCGCTCGCCTTGACTGGCGCTGCGGGCCGTCGGGGTTATCGGTATTCTGGAATGTGCCTTCAGCATTGGCTTCGGTGATAACGAGATCCCTCATGCGCCTACACCTGCTGATAACTCCTCTCAAATGGCTGCTGACTCTCGGCTTGCTCGGCGGCGCTCTGTTCGGCCTCTTTCTGATACACGAAAAAGTGCGTGAGGAACACAATCAAGATGAGAGCGAGGAGAAAGCAGCGCCTACGACAGCACAAACGGTAAAAGGGATCGTCAAACTCGAAGAAGACGAAGCGAAGCGCTACGGCTTGGAGACGGAACCGGCGCGATCGCGGCAATGGTACGATCAAGCAACGATTTACGGCAGAATCATCCCCAATCCACGGGCCGCCACGGAGATTCGCTCCCCGTTCGCCGGCACGTTGCGGAGCGCCGCGGACCTGGCCTGGCCAACGCCTGGGCAATGGATCCGTGCCGGACAGACGCTCGGTTGGGTGGACATCCGCGTCGGTCCGGATGTTCGGCTCGATCTGCAAAACAAGCTCGCCGAAGCGCGCGTCAAGCAACGCGGCGCCGAGGAGGAAGTCAAAGTCCAAGAAGATCGCGTCAACAGCCTCAAAGCCGCGGCCGTGCAAGAAATCATTGCCCGCAATGAGCTGGATTCGGCCCTCGTTCAGCTCACCCAGGCGCGGACCCAAGTGGCCACGGCCAAGGCGGCTGCCGAGCAATGGAACAAGGCGATTCAAGAAGTGGAGCGCCACAAGGATGGCGACAATTCGCTTTGGAGCCATTCGCTGGCCGCTCCATGCGATGGCGAGGTAACGGACTTGGCGGCAAGGCCAGGGATGGCGGTCGAGTCGGGCGCTCTGATCGCTCAATTGGTGGACTTCCGCCATCCGCTGATTCGCCTCGACTTCCCGCCGGAACTCGTCACACGGTCTGGACCGCCGCGGAACGTGGAAATGCACGTTCCCGCATTTTCGAATTCGTTCCTGAACGGGGTCCGCGATTCCTCGCGGCCACGATTCGATCCGCCCTCCATCCAGACTCAGCTTGTCGGTCCCGCCCCGCGTGTTGATGCGACTTCGCAGTTTGTGAGTTACCTGTACGACGCTCATCTAGCGGCTACGTCGGGGGCTAAAGAGAACGGCTCCGCCGGCCTGTGGCGTCCAGGGATGCAGGTGACGGCGCGGGTGCGCGAAGAATCAGCGGCGGCACAGCCGGCCGTCGCCGTGCCCGCCGGCGCCATCCTTTTCCATCAAGGTCAACCCCTGGTCTATGTCCGCGTTGAAGAAGAAACGTATGAACGCCGCGCGGTGCGGATTCTCGGCCGCCAAAGCGACTGTTGGATTCTCGCTGTCCGGCAGGGCAATCAGCCCGGCGGAGTGACGGCGAAAGAGCCTGTGGTCTCGCGCCAGGCCCAAGTGCTTCTCTCCAAGGAATTTCTTGTCGGGACCGCGGATACCGATTAAGTAGAGCCGCGACCGTAAGGGAGCGGTTGTTTTGTCCGCTTCCTTACGGTCGCGGCCTACCAGCCTGTTGTCGTTGATTGGCGTTATGCTTCAAGCCATCGTGTCCTGGTCGCTGCGCAATCGCGCCGTCGTGATCGCCCTGGCGATCTTGTTGCTTCTGGGGGGACTCTACGCGGCCGGGCACGCTCACCTCGACGCTTTCCCGGAATTCGCGCCGCCGCAAGTCATCATTCAGACCGAAGCGCCCGGCCTATCGGCGCGCGAAGTCGAGCAGTTGGTCACCTTGCCGCTCGAACAGGCTCTTAACGGCACGCCTGGACTGGACGCGCTGCGCTCGCGCTCCATTCAGGGCCTATCCGCAATCACGGTCGTTTTTCAGGATAGCGTGGATATCTATCGCGCCCGGCAGCTTGTCGCCGAGCGTCTCACCGAAGTATCGGGACGACTTCCCACTGGAGTGAAAACGCCGCGACTAGGGCCGATGACCAAAACAACTGGGCGTCTGGTCGTGTTCGGCTTCACATCGGACAAACTATCGCCGCTGGCGCTGCGCGATCGCATCCAGTGGACGGTACGGCCGCGGCTGTTGGCCGTGCGGGGCGTGGCCGAGGTCACGCTCTTCGGCGGCGAAGTCCGGCAATTCCAGGTTCAGGTCAATCCCGAAGCGCTCGCCGCCCGTCAGCTGACCCTGACCGATGTGCTGGAGGCGACCCGCCAAGCGACCGCCGTCCGCGGCGCGGGCTTTGTGGAAAACGACAATCAGCGGCTCGTCGTTCGCGCGGAGGGGCAAGTCTACTCCGCTGCCGAGCTTGGGGAAGTCGTGGTCGCCTCCGGCGCCGGAACGCCCGTGTGTCTCCGCGACGTGGCCCGCGTCGTTGAGGCGGCCGAGCCGAAATTCGGCGATGCCATTCTCGACGGCAAACCGGGAATGGCGCTGCTTGCCTACAAGCAACTTGGCGCCGACACGCTCGAAGTAACTCGCGCGCTGGAGGCGGAGTTGGAGAAGCTGCGACCGGTACTGGAGGGAGAGGGCATCGTCATCCGCCGCGATCTCTTCCGTCAGGCCGACTTCATCCAACATGCCGTCGGCAACGTTACTCAATCGCTGCTCGTGGGCGCGGTGCTGGTCGCCGTGGTGTTGTTCGTTCTGCTCTTCAACATGCGTGCGGCGATTATTTCGCTCACTGCCATTCCCTTGTCACTGCTGGCGGCGGTGCTGGTGTTGTGGGCCTTCGGCGTGAGCCTGAACACGTTGACGCTGGGCGGGTTGGCCATCGCCGTCGGCGAGGTCGTGGACGACGCCGTCATCGATGTCGAAAACATTTTCCGCCGCCTGCGCCAAAGTTCCGGCTCGTCGCGGTCGCCGTTAGCCGCCGTGCTATCGGCCTCGCTGGAAGTGCGCGGCGCGGTTGTTTATGCCACTTTCATCGTGGTGCTGGTTTTCGTTCCCGTTTTCTTCTTGTCGGGGGTGCAGGGCCGATTGTTCGCTCCGCTGGGTTACGCTTATTCGCTGGCAGTGCTTGCCTCGTTGGCGGTGGCGTTGACTGTGACGCCGGCGCTCTGCCTCCTCTTGTTGCCGCGTGCGGGCGGCGCGGAAGAGCCGCCGCTTTTGCGCCGTTTGCAAGGCGGCTACGAATTTCTCCTTCGCCGTCTCGATCTCAACTTCGCGCTTTTGTCGGCGACGATGTTCTTGCTGCTGTTGTCGGCCTTTTGGGCGATCCTGGAGTTCGGCGGCGAGTTTCTGCCGGAGCTGCGTGAAAATCACTTCATCATCCATATGCAAGGCGTGCCGGGTACATCGCTGCGGCAATCGCTCGCCGCCGGCGCGGCGGTCAACCGCGATCTCCATGAAGTGTCGGCCGTGCGTGCCGTGTGTCAGCTGGCCGGCCGCACCGAATTGGGCGAGGATACCTGGGGGGTCGAGTACAGCGAGCTGGAAGTGCCCATCAATTCCCTCGGAGCCGAGGATATTGAAGAGGTACAAAGTTCCATTCGTAAGAGCCTTCGCAATCGCTTCCCCGGCTTCTCCTTCAAAGTCTTCACGTTCTTGTCGGAGTGCATCCACGACAGCCTGTCCGGGTCGAATGCGCCTGTGGCGGTGAAAGTTTATGGCGATGATCTGGGGGCGGTGGAGCGAGCATCGCGAAGCATCGCCGAAACGCTTGCGGGTCTCCGCGGCAGCGAGAGCGCCCAGGCCGAGCCGCAGACGGGGCAACCAGAGCTGGTGGTGCGCGTCCGTCCGCGCGACGCTGCTCGTTACGGCCTGCGCAGTGCTCAGATTCTCGACGCCGTACATGCCGCCTATCAGGGAGCGGAAGTCGGTCAAACCTACAAGGACAATCGCGTTATCGACTTGATGGTGATACTCGATCCCACCATCCGGAATGATCCGGCGGCCGTGGCGGATCTGTGGATTTCAATTCCACCCGCGTCCGCTGATGCGGGAGGAGGAGTGACCGGCGAACGGCCGGCGTCAGCCGGCTGGTCATCTCTCCACCAGCCGGCTGACGCCGGCCGTTCGCCGGAAGGCACCGCACGGGTGCAATTGAAGCGCGTCGCGGATGTGTTTCTTTCCGATGGCCGGTTCCTTATCACTCACGAGGGCGGGCTGCGAATGCAGACGGTGACGGTAGCCCTCAAGAGCGGCCATGATCCCGAATCGTTCGTCGCCGAGGCCGAGCGCCGCGTGCGCGCGCTGAACCTGCCCCCGGGCGTCTCTTACGTGTTCACCGGCGAACATGAGGCCAAGCAGACCACGCAACGTGAGCTGCTCTTGCTGGGGTTAGTCGCGGGGCTTGCCACCGTATTGATGCTGTGGCTGGCGTTCGGCTCGGTGCGCCTGCTTCTGTTGGTGCTGTTGAATTTGCCCTTCGCATTGATCGGCGGCGTGGCTGCCGTCTATGCGATGGGCGGCGTTCTCAACGTCGGTTCGCTGGTTGGTTTCGTCACTCTGTTCGGCATCACCATGCGCAACGGCATTATGATGGTCTCGCATTGGCAGCATTTGCACGAAGTGGAAGGCGTGGCTTGGGGTCCGGAATTGGTAATCCGCGGCGCACGCGAGCGGCTGGCGCCCGTCCTCATGACGGCGCTGGTCACGGGGCTGGGGCTGCTGCCCATCGCCGCCGGCAGCGGCGAGGCGGGACGCGAAATCGAAGGACCGATGGCGATTGTGATTCTGGGCGGTCTCGTCACTTCCACCGCCCTCAGTTTGTTCGTGCTGCCGGTCGTGTACCGCCGTTTTGGGTATTACGAACTCTCCTGATCCACTTTCGCATGCTATCCTTGGGCAACGGGGTTGAGGGCCGGCGTGAATCCCGTCCTCAATCGCCGCGAGGATTCCACGGTCTGAGGAGAGATCGATTGATGACCTTGAGTCCCATGCTCCTCTCGCTAACGAGCCTGGCATGCGCGTTGGGCGTGTTGCTGATGGCGTTTTGCTGGTGGAGAAGCCAGCGACACGAACAGCAAGACTTGCGGCAGCGCGTGCGCGAGTTGGAAGAGCTGCTCGTTCTGCAAGACCGAAAGGTAAAGCACCTGACCGCCTTCGCCGAGCAAGTGCAGGAAAGCGAGGCCGGCACCCGGGCCATTATCGAGAACGCCCTCGACGGCATCATCACCATCGATCACAACGGCGGCATCATCGAATTCAATCCTGCCGCGGAGAAATTATTCGGCTTCGAGCGAGAAGCGCTCCTGGGCAAGTCCATCGCCGAGACCATTATCCCGCCTTCCTTGCGCGAGATGCAGCGTCGAGGTTGGGAGCAATTCCTGGCCACCGGCTATGGTCCGTGGATCGGCCAACGAGTCGAGACGGTGGCCCTGCGCGCCGACGGTCAGGAATTTCCCATTGAATTGGCCATCACCGTGCTGCATCCGCAGCAGCCCCCTTTGCTGACGGCCTATGTCCGCGATCTCAGCCAGCTCAAGCAGACGGCGGAGAAACTCTCGCAGAGCAATTCGCGCTTGCAGGCGGTGCTCGATGCGGCCACGCAGGTCGCCATCATCGCCACCAATGCCCACGGGCGCATCACCTTGTTTAACCGCGGTGCGGAACGCATGCTCGGCTACAAGGCCGAGGAAGTGATGGGCGACCATACTCCCGAGTTGTTCCTGGCGGCCTCGGAGCTGACTTCCCATGCACAGCGATTGACCGAGGAATTTGGCATCTTCTTCGAGGGGTTTGCGGCCCTGGTCGAACGAGCACGCTGCCAAGATCAC
>Ga0070738_10000969_pt1 | contig 68414 bp, 62 predicted proteins | sample Coa_R2_2_FD_66446 | JGI IMG/M metagenome (GOLD analysis project Ga0070738, IMG submission 66446) | Surface soil microbial communities from Centralia Pennsylvania, which are recovering from an underground coalmine fire - Coalmine... | ecosystem: Environmental > Terrestrial > Soil > Unclassified ... | reverse complement strand
CGGTCTTTGCGTCCAGCGAGCACGTTTTGCACCCAGGCTTCGTTTGAACCGTCTGTTCAACGGAGAAGTCGGTAGGACTATTTTCTTTGATAATCGTCAGGGTGCCGTCGCGCTGTGAACTGAAAGCTTCCATGGTGTTTGGGTTAAAACCGCCTCCGTCAGTGCCCTTGCCGATCGGCAGCGTCGCGAGGACTTTTCCCGTGTCCGCATTGACCACCACACAAACATCAGGGTTCCCGCACATGGCGAACAAAAGATGGTTTTTCACATCCAGGCCCAGGCCCCCGGGTTCGCCCGCCTTTTCGCCTAGATCATATTTATTGACCACTTTCATTTCTTTCAGATCGATCACGGCAACCTTTTTCTCGTCTTCAACGTCCACATAGAGTTTCCCCATTCCATCGCTTTGGGCCTGTTCCATAGCGCCGCCGACATCGATGGTTCCGAGAACCGAACCGTCTTTGGGATCGATCATCGTGATGCTGGGTGCCTGGTGACTGAAAACGAAAATGCGCTTGGTAAACGGCTCGAACAGAATGCCGTCGGGTCTTCCCTGAACATCGATGCTCTTTATCTTTTGCATGGTTTCGGTGTCGAACATCCCCAGAGGTTTGCTGCTGCTGAACCCGTGATGAGATGGCGTGTCGATCGCCACGCCATGGCCGCTGACGTTCGTGATCGAACCCACGAGTTTGTGGCTGTCCAGGTCGAATACAAAGGTCTGGTTCCCGCGCGGCACGTACGCCCGCCGGCCATCGCTATCGGCGTAAACATAATCGATACCGCCATTTCCCATCACCTGCGTGGTGTCGATCACTTTGTACGGCTCGGCGGCCAGAAGCCCTTGAGCAAACGGCAGCGACGCGACTGCGCAAACTGCCATGATGTCCCTGATATTTTGCGTATTCCGTTTCATGAGTTTTATCCTGTGTGGTTGAGGTCGGTAGTTTGGGTGGTCAGCGTGGTGCTTGACCTCCAGACGCGCCACCGGGCCCCGTGGTTACGGCAAACCATTTGCCCCGACTGCGAAGTGAGGGCTTGGCGGCTTCTCTAAGCTCGCCTGGTTCTTTCATGGTCGCATCTCAAATTCGGGAGGTCAGTTTCAGGCAATGACCCTGAACTGCCACCAGGATCCTCGCATCACATTGTGAATGTTTCGTGAAGCCTCGATGACGATTTTGTCATCCCCGGCTTTTGGAAAGTCGCCCAAGCAGATTCACAACCGCGCCCCCCTTCAACTCCAGCATGGATCGGCAAACATCTCGGCAGTTTAATTTTTGTGAGAGGACCCTGGTTATGACGGAATGGTGGAGCCGAGGGGAGTCGAACCCCTGACCTTCTCATTGCGAACGAGACGCTCTACCAACTGAGCTACGACCCCATTCCACCAGAGTTTTTAAACGGCGATCATTGCGCTCCTGGCCGCAAAAAGCTGCGCTGGAATGTGAACCGCGGCCACGCCCTTGGCAAGAAAATTAGCCGCTAACAGAAAATTTGGCGATGCACTCGGACACCGCCCCCGGAGCGCTGGCTTGTAGCCGGCTTATGCCTCTCTAAGCAATGGAGCTGATGAATTCTCTGTGGCTTAAGCCGAGTGAAACTCGGCGCTCCGACCATCCGGTGCTTGGCGCCGGGGGTTTGGACCCGACCGGTCACTTCGAATCGGACGTCAGGGTCAGGCCGGGGGTTTTGCGGTATCGCAGCCAGTGGCCTTTGGGGCGCAAATCGTCCATTAACGAGCCTCCGTCGCGGGCACGCCGCTCGGTTTCAGCCACCTGGCTCGGTGTCAAAGATTTCAGGTAATCGTCCCACCAATTGAACCACGCCCAGAAAAAGGGAGAGAATTGGCCGCGCCCAAAGACGGGAAAAACGATATCGAAGCGGCGCGTGGCCTCGACCGCCTCGCCCAACCGGTCGATCAGGGCTGCGCTTTTGTCGTCGAAAACCGTTCGAGTGATGTCCCCTGCTTTGAAAGTTTTTTCGAGCCCGCGCAACTCGTTAATCATGACGCAGCAGGCCACGAACAGGGAGATCTCGGGAGCGCTCATGAAAAACGCGCTGTCCTTCTCGGTGTTGGGCCGGGGTTCGGTAAGTTTCTGATTCAAGCTGGCGTTCTTCTTAATGGTGGTCATTATGAATGGGAATCGCACCGTTTTCCATACCGCTGAGTACGGATTTTGGCCTAGGGTTTTTAAGGGAGGCGAGCAAGGGAGGTCTTCAGGGTTCCAGGTGACGCGTCTTGCTCGGCGATTGGGCTTGAGGATTGGCGGAACCGGTGGTGTAGTTGTAACGTTGCTCCTGGAATGTTTTCAGCTCGCATGAACACAATCGCGTGCCGGATCCTCGTTGTGTGCGGGCTGGGCCTGGCAACCCCAATTCTTGCGCAGTCGGGCGCGTATTTGTTCTCAACGATCGCGGGAACTCCGGGCGTGAGCGGCTCCAGGGACGCCACCAACGGCGCCGCGAGTTTTAACTTTCCCGGCGGGGTTGCGATGGACGCGCGTGGAGACTTGTTCGTTTCCGACATTCTGAACCACACGATTCGGAAGATCGCGCGCTCGGGGACCAACTGGGTTGTGACGACCATTGCCGGCGCGACCGGCGTGCCGGGTTCGGACGACGGGACAAACAGTGACGCTCTGTTCAATCGTCCCAACGGGATCGCCATGGATCGGGCGGGCAACCTGTTCGTAGCCGATCACTACAATCACACGATCCGGAAACTGGCTCCTTACGGCACAAACTGGATCGTCACGACCATTGCGGGCCTGGCCGGCGCGCGCGGGAGCACCGACGCGACTAACAGCGACGCTCGTTTCTGGAGTCCGACCGGCATTGCCGTGGGCACAAACAATCACCTGTTCGTAACCGACACCGCCAATTTCACGGTGCGGGAAATCGCGCCGCAGGGAACCAACTGGGTCGTCGGCACGATAGCGGGAGTGGCGTTGAACTTCGGGTTTGCCGACGGCACAAACGGCGATGCCCAGTTCAATACACCCGCCGGTATCGTGGCGGCTTCGGACGGCCGGCTTTACGTGGTGGACTCCGGCAACAACGCGGTCCGGCAGTTGCAAATGTCGGGAATAGATTGGGTCGTAACGACGATCGCGGGCGGCACGGGCGCAATGGGCACGAATGACGGTCCGGGAAGCGCGGCGACCTTTAATTTTCCCAACAGCGCGGCCCTCGATCACTGGGGGAATCTTTACGTCACCGACCAAAGCAATGACACGATTCGCAAAATCGCGGCCGCGGGCAACGACTGGACCGTGAGCACGATTGCGGGAACGCCTCTCCAAACTGGTGCCGCGGACGGGTTAGGGGGCGCATCCCTTTTCAAGCATCCGTGGGGCATCGCCCTGGATGCATTGGACAGAATCTTCGTCGCCGATTACGGCAATCAAACTCTCAGGCGCGGCGAATTCGTTCCAGCGCTGGGCCTCAACATGGCGTTTGGAAAAATCGTGCTTACCTGGCCTACGGCAGCCACAACTTATGTTCCTGAAACAAGCCCGTCGCCATTCTCGAACGCCACATGGACGCCCATGACGAACACGCCGGTCACAAACGGCTTAAACGTGCTTATCACGGACAATCCAGGAGCGGGCGCGGCGTTTTACCGGTTGCGCAACACAAAACCATGATCGCTCTGACGGCTGCGGGATAAAGGTCCCGCAAACCCAGCCCTGTTCGAAGGAGGCCGCTCTGCGTCCCTTATGTTTGCTCCGGAATCGTCCCGGCTTACTCCTCAACGCGGCTCTTGAGTTCGCCATCCTTAACCCGGGTTTTCAAAACGTCGCCGCGCCGAACCTCCGCCGCGCTGCGAACAACTGCGCCGGTTCCGGCTTTCATCGTGATCGAATAACCCCGAGCCAGCACCTGTTCCGGCCCCAGCAGGCGCAATCTGTCTTGAAGCGACTGAACCCTTTGCTCGAGTTCGCGCAGGCGATGGCGGGCTTGTTCTCTAAGCCGGGACGCGGCTTGTTCCAGGACTTCGTGGCGTTGTTTTATGACCAGGCCCGGCCGCACCCGGGACAGTCTCTCCGTCAAGTTCCGGCACTCCGTCGAGTACCGGCGGACTGCTTGCCGGGCGCACCGAGATAAGCTTCCGTTCAAATCGTCTAATCTTTGAAGCCACCCTTCAAAGCGCCGGCGCGGGTGCACTCGGGCCAACCGCTGGCCGGCTCGCGCAAGCTCGCCGCCTTTGTTTTCAAACTGCCGCCGCATCAACTGCCGAATTCGCGCGCTGACCTCGGCGATAAACTGGCAGCTCGAATACATGCCTTCGGTAATGATTTCAGCGGCTGCGCTGGGCGTTGCGGCGCGCACATCGGCAACAAAATCACTGATTGTGAAATCGATTTCATGGCCCACCGCTGAAACCACCGGCAGCGCCGAATGAAATATTGCCCGGGCGACGGCCTCCTCGTTGAAGGCCCATAAGTCTTCGAGGCTGCCGCCGCCGCGAGTGACCAGGATTAGATCCAGCCCAGCGCCCAAGGCAGCTTTTGAATCGGTGCGCGTGTGAAACTCGTTCAACAACCGTATCGCGGCGGCAATCTCAGCGGCGGCGCCGTCCCCCTGCACGCGGCAGGGCGCGAGGACGATTCCCAGCGCCGGGTGCCGTCTTTGGACAACGTGCAAAACGTCCCGTATTGCCGCGCCGGTGGGAGAGGTCACCAACCCAATCCGTTGGACATACCGGGGCAATGTCCTCTTCCGGCCCTGCTCAAATAACCCTTCGGCCTTCAGCTTTTGTTTGAGCTTTTCAAACGCGATTTGAAGGGCGCCAAGTCCCTGCAATTCGGCGCTGATCACGCGCAACTGATATTGGCCGCGCGGTTCATAAACCGTCACCGCTCCGCCCAGCACGACCTTGCGGCCATCCTGCAACACCGCGCGATCGACCTGCGTCTCACCTCGAAACACCACGCAACTCAACTGCGCGGCATTGTCTTTGAGAGTGAAATAAATGTGGCCGGAACCCTGAAGACGCAGATTAGTGATTTCGCCTGTGACCCAAAGCTGGCCGAGGTCTTTCTCCAGCAACCGGCGAATTTGGGACGTCAACTCGGCGACCGATAGGATTTTGCGCTGGGCCGCGAGGCTTTCGGGAGGAAAAAGCTCCCCGAAATCCCATTGCGATTTAACCGGTTTGGCCACCCACCGAGTGAAGCACGAAAGACACGACGTTTCAACTCGGGGAAACGCGATGTGGTCGCGACGAGGTGCAAGGGACGAGAGTACGAAGCACAGCGTGGCGGAAAAAGAGTTGTCGACGAAGTTCTGGTTCGTGCGAGGAACAAATCTTAAGCACTGGTACGGCCTGATTACGAAGAACCTCCGGGGCGCGGGCAAGAAGCGCAGGAAACGCGCGCCCTCGCAAAAAATTCGCCTGGTTACCCGGGGCTGAGCCAAATCCTGCAACTCGACTCTCGTCGACTATCTGCTCAACCCGCGCAGCACGAGCAACTGGCGCAGGTCCGCCGCACCGCTATTGCGGATCATGTTGCTATCGAGAACAAAGAGCGAATTTGCACCGTCAGTGACCATGCCTTTGCGGTGAATGTCCTGCTTAATGTACGATCCGGTTGGGGCCACGCGGTCATCTATTTTTACACGTTTTCGGATCTTGGCAGGTTTTCCACGAGGCTCTGCTGCGGAGTTCGAAGTTCCCTTGTCAGCGCCGTACGCGCAAATCATCGAGGCAAGAAACACTGGGAAAAGTATGGAGATGCGTTTCATAAAACTCGGCTTATTACGTGTACATATCGCTCTAATGGCGTGCTTTGACAAGCACCAAAAAGGCCGGACCGATTCCGGTCCGGCCTTCGAGAAAAAACTAAAACGTCTTAGAATTTCTTTGAGACCTCGAAATAAACGAAGCGGCCGAGAATGTCGTAGACGTTTTTGTCCGTGTTGTCTTCAACGGCGTCGGGAATGATCAGAGGCTGAGCATCGGCAATGTTAAGGCAGCCGACAGTCAACCGCGTGCCGTCGTACCACTTGCGGCCTTCGGTCTTGTCTTTGCCGAACTCGTAGCTCAGGCGCATATTGATCGTATAGTAATCAGGCACCTTGTACGGCTGTGTGGGATTGTTGATGGTGAATCCCTGCTGCGGCTGACTGTATGGGCCAATCAGGAGGCCGGGATCGGAAATCTCCGGAACGTAATTCGCCATAACGGTGTAGGTAAACCCTTTGAATTCCCAAGTCAGAGACAGGTTCAAATCCCATTCCGGAATAGTTCCCTGGAACGGGGTAAACGTACCTTTGTATTCGATGAAGGGAAGGCTCGGGCTCTGCTGGACCTGGTAGGAGAGTTTGTAATCGGCAACGCCGCCAAGGGTGATTTTGCCAAAGCTGTGTGTAACGGCATCGGGAATGACGTAAGTGGCACCGATGTCAAAGCCGTCCGTGCGGAGCGCGCCGTTTGGTTGCCAGGGGAATGTGGCGTTAAGCCAATTGTCGACGGTGACCTGCGACGCCGAAGTAAACGGCAGACCGTCCTGTGTGGTGAATCCGCTTGCATAAGGAGATGCAGGTCCCAACGCCGCCAGACTGTTTGCAACACTTTGGTAGTCTGCCACAGGGAGATGATCCTGTGTAACGCGGTAATAGTCCAGACTCAGTGTGAGGCCATCGACCAGTTTCTTGGGCGTAATCACAATTCCGGCTCCGTACTGCTCGCTATTGGAAGCCTTCAAGTTCGGATTCCCAACAACCTCCGTTTGAACCTGGCCAATCGAGGCGGGCAAGCCGTTATGCGCCGGGATGATGACGTTCGGTTGACTGGCGAACGCAGGGCCATACAAGTTGTATATAGAGGGAGCTATGAAACCCTGATTGTAGCTACCGCGCAGCGTGATTTCATCATCCAGAGGCTGCCAGCGGACCGAGATTTTGGGAACAGCGGCGTCACCACCTGGATCAAATGTCTGGTACCGGCCCGCCACATCCAGCGAAAAATCATAAAATCCCGGAATGTTCATATCGGGGCCGGTGATGGGAATGCTAGCTTCGATAAAGCCGGCCGCTGTCTTGCGACTGGCCGCCGGGAAAGGAACGGCGACGTTGAGTCCTGGCGCAAGATTACCCTGGCTAAGGCCATCGACCAGAACACGCAGGTTTTCATTGATATACTGTCCACCAGCGGCAATGCCCAGTTTGCCAGCGGGGAGTTCAAATGGGGTGGCATTAAATACGCCTTGAGCGCTCCACAGTTCAGATTGCCCCCAGTAAAAAAGGGTCGATTTAAGAGCATCGATCGTAGATTGCGCATTACCTGCCGCGCCAGGAGTGAGGGATCCTCCCAGGAAATTATAAACAGGGAGATTGTTTCCTGAGGCATCCAGCAACGCGCTGAGAGGCCGACCCTGAGCGTCAACCGGACCGATGGGCGTAAGGGCTTGATTGAGCAAAGCTCCATTCACGGCATTCCGGGTCTGCTGTTCCTGCCGATCCTGGCCATAATCAAACGACATGTCATACCCATAGTCGGGAGTGATTTTGCCTTTGAGGCCGCCAACCCATTGGAAAAAATCCGACAAGCTGACGAAATCACGATTGCCGAAATCAACAAAGCGTGAGCGCACCCTCGGAGGAGCGTTGGTGCCTGTGCCTTGGCCTTGTCCGAGAACCACACCAAAAGGGTTGTACGGATTGTTCGCGGGAATCGTAGTATTATAGGTTGTCAACGATGGCACAGGTGAAGGGGCCAACTGCCCTTCGGCCGAATTGTCCGAGTAGAGCAAATGACTGTAAACCGTGAGATGGTCTCCAATCAGGTCTCGCTCGGCGTTCGCCCAGAACTGTTTCCGGTCCTGGCTGAGAATCGTCGTACTTCCGAACTCCGTCGTATTGAGCACAGCACCAACTCCGGGCGCCGACAAATACGGTCCCGGGGTGTTTTCGGATGTGAAGCCGGGAGCAACATAGCCATGCGCAATCGCGTATGCATTGTAATTAGCAATTGAGTTTGGCCCCACAAAAGTCTGTCCCGGAAATACCGGGGGAGTCGTGAGGGACGGATTGTAACCGGCCTGAACGCCGCCTGCTCCGACATAGTGTGGATCACTGGGATTCGCAAACGGCGAGCTGGCCAAAACGTAAATCGTGCTGCCCACTTGAACTTTGCCCGGAAAACTGGGGCTGAAATAAGATGGGGCAACACCGACGTTGGCAGCCGCGAGTTGATCGGCGCTTAACGCGCCGATGCTGCGGTCCTTGGTCTGGACTGGGTTTTGCTCGTAGATCTGAGCGCCCGCAGTGAATCTGGCATTCTCCGTGGAAACACCGGCGACCAACGAAACCTGGTACTGAACACCGTCCGTGCCGGGCCCATCTGTCGGGAAGCCGTACCGTCCAGACAATTCAAACCCGTTATAGTTCTTCTTGGTAATTATGTTAATGACACCACCGATGGCGTCCGATCCATAGATGGCCGAGGCTCCGTCCTTCAGAACCTCAATGCGCTCGATCATCGCGATTGGAATTGAATTGAGATCCACTGCCTGGGCACCGCTCAACGCAGAACTAACAACGCGTTGCCCATCGATCAGAATCAAGGTGGTTAGGTTGCGAATCGAAGCGTATGACTCTCCCGTAAACGCCTGGAACCCCGCGCCAATATTGACGTTGTTATTGACGCTGCCCAGGTAATTGCCCGAACCGGTAAAGCCCGGGACCAACTGGCGTAGGGTGATTAGGGTATCCGCCTCCCCAGCTTCCGTTATTGCCTCGGTTGTGAGGGTCTGCACGGGCGTGGCAGTGACCGTTTCGGCGGTGGGAATGTACGACCCCGTGACAACGGTGGGTTTCATCACCGTGGGGGCGTTTGAGTCTTGAGCGAGTGCGGGAAGGCCAGCTGTAAGAACCCCGGCAAGGCCTGCGAGCACGTTGGAACGTGGGATCTGTCTGAGCAGATTTTTTATCATAAGCAGCTGTTGACTTGTAAGGTTTTACGGAATGACTTGGGCGACTTCTACACAATTTGGATGACATTGCGCAAGAGAAATATGACAAAAATGTTACGGCCCTGTCAGGAAAGGTTTGCGCCTTCGACACTCTGAACGCATATTACCTGCGTGATTGGACCTGCCCGATGTGTCCAGTTTGTTTTATGAGCACCAGAGTGGAGTTGGCAAGGGATGCCGTATTGGGAATGGGTTTGACGTCTTGCGACGCTCCATTCCCCGGGGCGTTATGGTTGAATGAGTGAGGCATCCACCCCAGTCCAAAGTCCTCCCACAAGCGCTTCAGCTTTTGGTTCCGCGCAGGGCAATTACCAGCTTTCAGACGATCTTGCGAAGCTTTGCCTGCCCCAGGAATGGAAAGATTCCTACCGGACACTTGCCTGGGTCGATTCGATCTGTTTTCTGTTCCTGGTCGTCGGTTTGATCGGGCTCAAACCCCCAAAAGTGGTCCAGAAACCTCTCAGCGAGGTCGTCGAATCGGTGCCGGTGATTTTCACCCCGCCTGAGGAGCCGCCCAAAACTGAGCCCGAAGTAAAACCGGACGAGCAGGAACAACCCCAGGACACGCCAACGGAAGCGCCCCAGGTGGTGACCGTGGTCGCGGCCGCCGATCCGAGTTCGGTGGCCTTTGCCGTTCCAGTTCAGGGAGCCGTGGCCATTGCTCCAGCCGCGCACCTGGCCACACCACCCCCGCCCGCTAACCAGGCCCCACCGAGGGCCGTTCAATTCAATCCCAATGTAAGCGACGGCGGAAGTTATCCACCCCCGATGTATCCGGGTATTGCCCAGCGCAATCACTACGAGGGAACCGTAACGATCGAGATCGCGGTGGATTCGAGCGGCAAAATCACCGATGCCAAAGTCTTCAAGAGCTCCGGATACTCGGCGCTCGACGAAGCGGCCCTGGACGTCGTTAAACGGCGCTGGCGCTTCCCGCAAGGGCCGCCCCGGCTCTACCAATGGGCTTGCACTTTCAAATTCTGATCAGAGAACCACCCAAAACGAACAATCATTCCAATCAAAACTAACGCGTATGTTTGCAAACGTCCTGGTAAAGTATTTTGAGGCTGGCGGACCGGTGATGTGGCCGATATTGATCACGGCCATCGTCGCCGTAGCTGTGGTAGGGGAGAGAAGCTTCTGGTGGTTCCGCGAGAGCCAGCGCAGGGATCCCGTGACTCTCGAGAAATTGTTTGCCGCGCTGGAAGCGGGCGATTTCCGCCAGGCGTCCCAGGTATCCAAGAATTCCGAAGACCCGGTGATCCGCATGATTTGGCATGGGATGAACCATTTCCACTCATCCTTGCAGGGAGCCCTGCAGGTGGCCGCAGGAGTGGAATTGCAAAAGGCCGGGCGCTTTTTAACCGTCATGGACACGCTGGTGACGCTGGCGCCGTTGCTTGGGTTGCTGGGGACTGTGTCCGGCATCTTCCGCACGTTCCTCTCGATTGGGAGCGCAACCGTAGAAGGCGCCACGGGAGCGATTACGGGCGGCATCGGGGAAGCCCTGATCGCGACCATGTGCGGTTTGGCCATCGCGATCGTGTCTTTGGTTCCCTACAACTTTTTTGGTCGCAAACTGGCGCAATTGCAGTTCGAACTAGAATCGGCGGCGACGAACGTTGAAATCATGGTTACGGCCGCTAAAGCGCGGGGCGCCGACACCATGGAATTCCGCCGCGAACAAACGACTGCCGCCGGCTAACCCCGATTCTCCAAGCTGGTATGAAAATCGGCTCTCCCATTCAGCATCACAAAGCGCGTATCGAGATCATCCCCTTGATCGACATCATGTTTTTCCTGCTGGCGTCATTCATGTTGGCCAGCTTGAGCATGATCCGTTTGCAGTCCATCAAAATGGACCTGCCTACGGCAACCGTGGCCAAGCGTGATTTCAAACCCGACATCGTCAACATCGCCGTCGACAAAGTCGGCAACGTTTACATTGAGAAAAAGGCGGTCAATTTCGTCGAACTGCAGAACTACCTTTCCAACAAGTTCCGGGTCAACACCAACGTGCCGGTTTACATCAGCGGCGACAAAGACGCGACCCACGGCATGATCATCAATGTGCTGGACCTGGTGCGCCGGCAGGGCATCCAAAAGGTTTCGTTTGCGATCGCGCCACAGCCGACCAAACAGCAGTAGCCCGGGAAATGAACGACCCATGAAAGCTTTTCTCCAAAATCTCCTGATTTTCTTCGCGCTGTGCCTGTGCGCGCTGATCTCATTCCAATGGGTGCGCGAGACCGATTTGCGCAAACAAGTCCAATCCCTCACCGACACGGTGCATGACAAGCTGGAGAATATTCAGTCGCTCCAATCGACCGTTAAGCACGACGAAACAGAGATCGTGCGCCTGGACGGCCTCAAGAACGCGTTGACTCAAACTGTCAAATCCAACGACGTGCAGATTTCGACTCTGGTTCGCGCCGTCGAGAAAGCCACCAACGAAGTCGAGCGTGCCGAAAAACAAATCGAGGTCTACAAAGGCGCCCTCGAATCAGCCAACGAGAACATCAAAAAGCAAAACGACGATATCAAGACCCAGAACGAAGAGATGGCCAAGCTGGCTGCCGACCGCAATGAAGTGGTGAAGAAGTTCAACAAGATGGCTGCCGATTACAACGACCTTGCCGCTAAATGGAACAAGCAGCAGGAGGAACTGGCCAAGGCGGCGACCAATGCCCCGCCCAAGAACTCCAAGTAGCCCGTCTGGCCAAACCGTTCGAAGACCCGCGGCTCGACTCCCACTTACCGATTCGCAACCGCCTTCATTTCCCAGGCGACGATCGTAACCACGGAATCGGAAAATCCTTTGCATTCGCCCTTGATCACAACCTGCTGGCCCACCTTCGCGATCGGGATGCGGGTCTCATTTATCAACGCGACCAACTCCTCCCCATGATTAGCCGTGAAGACAGCCTCCGCCTTGGCCGGCGGCAAGAGGTCGCACATCACCTTGGTGTCGTGCGACGGGGTCTTCAGAAATACCCGGTAACTGCGTTTCCACAGTGGCTTTTCGAAACCGACGATCTCGCCGCGGACAGTGAGCTTTTGTTTCAGGAAGCGGTGATCGGCGGCAGCCAGGTCACCGCGGTAATAATTGGCGAGATCCATCGAATCAACGACTTCATCGGGCCTGAGCGTCGGGAGTGATTCCAAGGGCGGGCTGACATAGGTCGGCACGGGTTCCGGCGCCGGGGCTTGAACAGGGCGCGCGACCACCTTTTCGTTTTCCTTCTTCAGCTTTGTATTCTCTTCCTTGGACTTGTCTAAATCACCCTTCAGCCGTTCCAGTTCCTTTTCTTTGCGTTCCAACTCTTCGAGCCGAGACTTTGGAACCGTGACATTGTCCTGCGCTTTGGAAACGGAGGGCAGGAGCGACAAAGAAACTGTTCCAATCAGGCAACCGGAGGAGAGGACGCCAATTTGCAAATAGCGGGACAAGCAACAGTTCATGGTGTGCTCAACGGCCTACGATTGGGGAGGGGGAATTTTGATCGTTTGTCCCACTCTCATTCTTTCAGGCTTTAACCCCGGGTTTGCCTTAAGGATTTGGTCCGTGCTCACCTTGATGTTCTGCTCGCGGTACGCTTGAACGATCATGGCCAGAGTGTCGCCTTTCTTGACCTGGTACTCGAAGTACTTGTCCGGAACCGATGTCTTTTCCGTGGCGACGTTCTCCGAAACGGCTTGCGAGCTCCGTCTCGAAACGGCCGGAGAGGGAGCAGCCAGAGTTTTGCCGAGGTTCTTGAGTTCGGTTCTGATTTTCTCGTAGTCCTCGAGGCGCTTGCGATCAATCTCTTTGACGGCTTCGGCCAGGCGCTTGAGATCCTCGTCGCTGGCGTAGTTGCCGGCCGGCTTTTCGGCCTGGGTCCGGACACTTTCAATTTCCTTGGCCAGGGCTTCGATCCGCCGCGTGATGGCCTCCTGGTTACCGCGGATGTCCTCGATTTGACCAGCAAGTTTGTTGAGTCGTTCCTCGGTGGCGGCGTCTTGTGACCGCGCCGGAACTCCGGCGAACAGGCCCAGGACCAGGACAAAAATCGCAATCGCTTTCATAGCCCGACGATAGGAGCGGCCCATGGCAACTTCAAGGCCAAACGGGATGTGAAAAAAGGCGCCCGTGACGTGCCCAAAAGCCATTCTTGTATCCTTTGCGCGGCTTTGAGAAGATACAACCTCGAACAGTCCGGACCTATGGCGCAGAAAGTCCTTGTCGTTGATGACGACCCCATCATGCACCGAGTGCTCAAACACTACCTCGAGCGCAATGGTTATGAAATGCTGGGGGCAAAGACCGGGCGCGAAGGAGTCGATATCGCAAAACAGGAACTGCCCCGGGTGATCGTTCTCGATGTGCGCATGCCCGAAATGAGCGGCCTGGCTGCTCTTCGCGAACTCAAGGAATCCGAGTCGACCCGGACCATTCCCGTGATCATCGTGACCGTAAGCGCCGACCGCACTACCCAATTGGAATCGAAGGTCTCGGGCGCCGACGCGTTCCTGCTTAAACCTTTCCGCCCAGGCGAGCTGCTCGAGCAAATCAAAAACCTGGCGCCGCCTGAAGTTCCAAAAGACTGAGGGCCTTCTTCCCCAGTTTGTGCTCCTGCAGTTCTTTTCCGCTTTGAACGTCTCTGACCCACGGTATTCTTGGCGAGTGACGGTTTTGGAAGCAATCCAGCGCAGCACGGAGTTCCTGACGAAGAAGAACGTTGAATCGCCGCGGCTCCAGGCGGAGCTGTTACTGGCGCACACTCTGCAATTGCCCCGAATGCGGCTTTACCTGAGCTTCGAGCGCGCGCTCGATGGCGCCGAGGAGGAGACGATGCGCCAACTGGTAAAACGAAGAGGCGCCCGCGAACCCTTGCAGCACATTGTGGGGAGCGCCTGCTTTTGTGGACTGGATATCGGTGTGAGCAAGGACGTGCTTGTTCCCCGGCCTGAAACCGAACTGCTGGCTGAAGCCGCATGGACCTTTCTGAAGAGCCGGCACTCTGCCGTATCAACGAGTCCGGTGTCTGAGGGACTTGCACCGGAAGCGGCAAAGGTGAGCGCGCTGGATTTTGGGACCGGCAGCGGTTGCCTGGCGATAGCTATTGCGGTGAACTGCCCGCCGGCAAGAGTGACCGGGCTGGATATTTCAGAGCGCGCGCTAGCGGTGGCGAGGCAAAACGCGGCTCGTCATAAGGTGGACGAGCGTGTCGAGTTGGTGCTTGGAGACGGCTTGGGGACAGTTCCTTCGGGTGCACAGTTCGACCTCGTGGCGGCTAATCCGCCTTACATACCGAGCGCGGAAATTTCAGACCTCGAGCCTGAAGTTCGCGAGTATGATCCTCACGTCGCACTGAATGGCGGCCCGGATGGGTTGGATTTCTACCGGCAATTGGCAACCCAGGCTGCATCACGGCTCAAGCCCGACGGTAAAATCATGATCGAGTTTGGCGATGGACAACATTCGGCCATTGAAAAGATCTTTCGCGGTGAAAACTGGATTGTCGAGGAGATCCTCAACGACTACACTCACCGGCCGAGAATCTTGATTGCGCGAGTATCGACTTAGCGCGCCCGATTTCGACGAAACTCATGGATAGTTTGCTTATTAAAGGCGGAGTGCCCTTGGAAGGGGAAGTCACCATCAGCGGCGCGAAGAACGCCGTCTTGCCGATCATGGCGGCGACACTGCTCACCAAGGAGCCGTGCGTCATCCGCCGCGTGCCCGACCTGAGCGATGTGCGGTTCATGGCGCAAATCCTGAGCTGGCTTGGAGCCGAAGTACGCCTGCAAAACGGAACCATCCGCGTGCAAGCCAAGAAAATAAAGGGCGCGGGAGATTACGATTTGATCCGTAAAATGCGGGGCTCGATCTGCATTATGGGTCCTTTGCTGGGGCGCTTGCGAAAGGCTACTGTTTCGCTGCCGGGCGGCTGTATTATTGGCGCGCGCCCAATTAATCTCCACCTCAAAGGATTCCAGGCTCTTGGCGCAAAGGTCGTGATCGAGAATGGCTATGTTCAGGCCACAGCCAAACGCCTGACGGGCTCGCCCATTTTTTTGGGGGGCCGCTCGGGTTCAACGGTGCTGGGGACGGCCAACGTGATTATGGCAGCCGTGCTCGCCCAGGGGGTTACCGTCATCGAAAGCGCCGCCTGTGAGCCGGAGGTTGTGGACCTCGCGAATTTCCTGACGGCCATGGGCGCCCGCATAAGCGGCGCCGGAAGCCCGACGATTACGATCACCGGGGTCGATGAACTTCACGGCGCCGAACACGACGTGATTCCGGACCGAATTGAAGCCGCCACCTATGCCATCGCCGCGGCGGCGACCAACGGCAAAGTGACCCTGCACGGCGCAAGGCCCGACCATATGCACGCGGTGCTGGATAAACTTCACGATGCCGGTGTCCGGGTGGAGCGCAACGCGGGCAGCTTGACGGTGAGCCGGAACGGCAGTTTGCGCCCCGTTGATATTACGACGCTGCCTTATTCGGGTTTCCCCACGGACGCCCAGGCCCAAATGATGGCCCTGATGACGCTGACCCCGGGCTTGAGCATCATCACGGAGCGCATTTTCGAGTCCCGTTTCATGCATGTCAGCGAACTGGCGCGGCTCGGGGCGGACATTGAGATCGAAGGTCCCAGCGCGATAGTTAAAGGCGGCAAACCGCTCAGCGGCGCGCCGGTCATGGCGAGCGATTTACGGGCGTCGGCAGCCCTGGTCATTGCGGGCCTGGCCGCTCGGGGAACAACGCAAGTCAATCGCGTCTATCATTTGGATCGTGGATATGAGAACATCGATGGCAAGTTGCGCCAACTCGGCGCCCGCATCGAGCGGATAGAAGAATCATGACCAAAGTTATCGGCGCAATCATCATCCTGGGAGTGCTGTATGGGGGATGGGAATTGTTTTTCTATTGGGAGCGGGTAAAAAACGAGGAGGTTGTTCAGCAAAAACAAGCCGCGGCGGCAGTAGTGGTGGGGGAAAGTCTCGAAGGCGTTCCGCAGCCCTTGCAAGCCAGCCTGGCCACTGCGGAAGCGCAGGGCGCGGCGGCGCTGGGCAATTGGCTCAAAGTGAACGACCGCCTGATCCAGGACCCGCGCAAAGCATGGATCCAGCTGGATTACTGCCTTTTGCTCTCCCGCGAAAACACGGCCGAAGCCAAGCGCATTTTCGCTGAAGTCAAGAAAAGGACTCCGGAGAGTTCACCGGTCTGGCCGCGGATCAAGAAGCTCGAAAACGCATACGAATAAAATTTTTATCTGGCATGCTGCAACAAAAACTCTTATCCTGCGCTTGCAGTTCACCAACAAAGGCCGGTTATGGATGTAATTTTTAATTGCCCCAAATGCGAACAGGAATTGGCGGTGGACAGTTCCGGAGCCGGCTCTGAAATTGATTGCCCCTCTTGCGGCGAGTCCATTGTCATCCCTGAACCCAACATTGTTCCCCATCCTGGAGGCATACCCACCCTGCCTCCCGAGGCGCGCATCGGGGCCAATCCTTCCAATCCAATTGCGTCCTCAGCCGCGGCAAAAGTGGAGATGCACTTGCGCGTGCCGTCCAACAAAGCCCCGGAGGTGCTCATCGCCAAGCCCCTGGCGCCGTTGGAAGTCGCCGCCAAGGAATCAGACCGCAAGATGCGGGTCAAAACCATTAAGCACACAGATTGCGTCGAGGTGGGGCATGACAAATTCGACGAAGTCGTAAGTAATTTCCTGCTCAAAGTCGGCGAACCGAATATCATTAGCATCAACACCCTGAGCTACACGCATCTGGATATTGGAACCCAGAAACTCCTCACCGATTTCGGCGTAATGATCGTTTACCGCGGTTGAGTTTGGGCTGGACACCTGCGGCTGCGCCGGTACCGTCTGAGCTATGAGTAGCCGGTGTGTTCGACTGCTTTTAATCATCTCTTGCCTGGTGGCGATTCCGTTTAGTTCGCCAGCTCCACTGATCTATCGTCCTGGAGAAGGCTGGACGTATGAGTCCGCAGGCGGCGGCGGCAAATGGACGCGGACCCGGGCCAAGGACCAGTTGGACGTATCCCAGGCCGCATTCGACAAGAAGGACTACGGCCTCGCGTTGAAGGCAGCGCGGCGAGTCGTTCGCGTGTGGCCTCTGTCCGACTATGCTCCTCGCGCGCAATACCTGGTCGGCCGCTGCTATGAAGCGACCGGCAAGGACGAGCAAGCTTTCCGAGAATACCAAAAGGTGATCGAAAAGCAGCCCAAGATCGCCAATTACCAGGAAATCGAGCAACGCCAGTTCGACATCGCCAACAAATATCTCGCCGGCAAATGGTTCAAGCTTTGGGGATACATCCCCATCTTCAGCTCCATGGACAAGACCTCGGATATGTACGAGAAAATTGTCAAAAATGGTCCTTATAGTGACGTTGCTCCGAAAGCGCAAATGAACATTGGCGCCGCCAGAGAGAAGCAGTCGAATTACGCAATGGCGGCAAAAGCATACGAAACCGCTGCCGACCGTTACCATGACCGGCCGCAAATTGCGGCGGATGCCCTGTACCGGCAGGCCCTGGCTTACAATAAACAGGCCCAAACCGCCGAATACGATCAAAGCACCGCCGGACAGGCCATTTCAACCTTCACGGATTTCATCACTCTGTATCCGAACGACCCGCGCGTGGCGAAAGCCCAAAAGATCATCACTACTCTGAAAACGGAGCAAGCCCGCGGCAGTTTCAAAATCGCAAAATTTTACGAAAAGTACAAACGCTGGAACGGCGCGCTCGTTTATTACAACGAGGTCATCATCCTGGATCCGAACTCGCCTTATGCGGGCCCGGCCAGGCAACGGATCGACGCGTTGAAAAAGCGCACGCAACCGGAAACGAAATCCCAAACCGCCAGCCAGTAACATGCGACGGCGAGCCGTCAACACGGCAGGGGTCTTAATGTTGCTGCTCTTTACCGGGTGCGCCGGTTACCATTTGGGCCCCACCAATGGAATGGCAGCGGGAGAGAAATCGGTGCAAGTAACCCCGTTTGCCAACCAGACGCTCCAACCGCGGCTCACCGACGCAGTGACGGCACAGATGCGCAAGGAAATTCAAAGGGACGGCACGTTCCAACTGGTCTCCAACGGGGGCGCGGATATCGTGGTGAACGGCGCGCTCACCGCTTATCAGCGGGCGGAAATCACCCTGGCCTACAATGACGTACTGATGGTGCGGGACTTCCGGTTAACCCTCACGGCCCACGTCACGGCCACCGAACGCGCGACCGGCCGAGTCCTGCTGGACCAGCCGGTCATCGGTTACACGCTCATCCGTGTCGGTTCGGACTTGCCTTCAGCCGAACGGCAGGCCTTGCCACTTCTGGCGGCCGATCTTGCCAAGAACGTAACGGCCTTGCTGGCCGAAGGGAAGTGGTGAACAATTGCGGGAACCATTAAGAACTACTATGAAGAACTCAAAAACTCTGTTTGGAATGGCGTGGGCGGTTGCGATCGTCCTGGCTTTGGGATCCTCCAATGCGCTCGCGCAGGACACCAATAAACACTCCCTCGAAAAGAAGGGGACCAACGCAAGCACCAATGCGGCGCCGTCTGAAAAATCGGCAAAAGCCGGGCCGTTTCACGGAAAACTCGTTTCCATCGATAAAACCGCCAAAACCATCACGGTCGGTAAACGGACTTTCCAAATCACGTCGGAAACCAAGATCAAAAAATCAGGAAAACCGGCGACCCTGGAGGACGGAGTTGTGGGCGAAACGGTGAGCGGGTACATCAAGCCAGGCGCGGACGGCAAGCTCAACGCAACGACGGTCAATTTTGGACCTAAGGCGGCAGAGACAGGGGATAAGGGCAAAACGACGGCAACTGACAAAGAGAAAGAAGCCAAGTAGCAGCGAAAGCGCCTAGCGGCGCCACCAGCTGCTTTTGCTTTTCGAAGCTTTGGCCTGGGTGGTTTGAGAGTACTTCTGGACCAGCAACTGAGTGCGCGCAGCCTCCAGAGACATTACAAATTCGTCGTAACTGAGGAAGCGGTCGGCCGGATTTTTAGCGAGCACCCGGACCAGCGCGTCACTGGTCGCCTGGCTGATTTCCGGCACAACAAGGTTGGGAGCTGTCAGCGGCGTATGCACGTGTGCGGACACAAGTTCCTCGACGCTGGGCGCCTCGAAAGGCACATGGCCGGTCATCGCATGATATAACGTGCAGCCCAGGCTGTACATGTCCGACAGGAAGGTTTCGCGCTCGCGCTTTATTTTTTCTGGCGCCACATAATACGGCGTGCCCTCGGTGACGGTGTTGGACTCCGGTTCGGCTTCAACGCTTCGCGCAAGACCGAAGTCGACCAGCTTGGGTTCGTTATCCGAATTGAAAAGTATGTTGCCGGGCTTGATGTCCCGGTGCAGGAGGTTGTGCTTTAGAGCAAGGTCCAGGGCGGATGCAATCTTGATCCCGATATCCAGCACATCCAACTCCGGCAGGTGCTGCTGCTTCTCGATCCGCGTATCCAGGCTGCCGCGGTCCGCAAGCTCCATCACCAGGTATTTTTGGTTCTCAATTTCGTCGAACGTATAGATATGGACAATGTTGGTGTGGTTCAAAGAAGCGCACGCCCTGGCTTCGCGGATGAAGTTTTCGAGCGCAACGGAATCGGTTTCGAGCTCCTTGCGCAATAGCTTAACAGCGACCATGCGTTCAAGAATCGTGTCGAACGCTCTGTAAACCTTCCCCTGGCCGCCTGACGCAATCTTGCTGCGCAGCTCGAATTGCCGCAGCTGCATCGGCATCATGATGGGATGCCCGCACTTCTTGCAGGGCTCGGTGGAAAGCGGCGGCAAATCCCCAGGTATAAATACTTTTACGTCGCACCCCGGACAGGTGACCATTTTCAAACTGCCGCTCGTACTCATCGCTGTTCGGCAAAGGCTCCCGCTTGTGCCGCGTCGGCCCTGCCGCTCAAAGTTCTCACGTGTTCACCTGTTTGTCACGCCTCATCGGAGTGATAGGAGTGATATCGGAGGCCTGCACGCCGCTGGTCCAGGCGCCTGGGTTCCCAAAAGGTCTGCAGTTTCGCGCGGCTCATCATTTTGGTACCCATAAGGATTGGGGAGTTCTCACATAAGCAACGTAAACTCAGCGGTTGCCACGGGAACAGTGTCGGGGGCACCCGTTGAAAGTTGATAAGCTGATTGACAAAGGCCGGCGCATGTGATTTGTTGCTGCGCGTTAAGATGAATACCACGGTTAAGAATTGCGCCTGCTTCCAGCGAGCCATTGGACAAACGTCCATGTGGCATCGCTCCGTCTGCCGCAAAGGCGTCGTGGGAGGGAACTTCTAGCTTAACTAAACATAGATTTTCAAAAACCCGCGATTGCTAAAACAGTCGCGGGTTTTTTGTTAAAAACACGCAAACGCAAACCAAATAATAAAATGACAACAAACCATAGATACAGACGAGTGCCCGCTGAGTTCGGGCCCGAAACTCGTTTTGAAGTGAAACCATTGCCTCCGGCACCATTCAGGGCCGTGCAAGAGAATCGGTTCGAAGCACTTAAGAGCACCCTCCTGGGTGAGCAACTCGACTCGGTGTGGAGACCGGAACTAACGGTGGTGATACGCCGGGCCGCTAATGAAGCTGCCGCCCTGGCGTGGGTGACTCCTTACCCGCTGCTGACGTTCCCGTTGCTCTTTGAAGAAAAAGCCGAGGCGGCCGTGCGTTTCGCAGCTGAACAGGACCGAATTCGGGAGCGCAGCCGCTCCCTTTACGCCGTATGAGACCTGAATCGAGGCGTCGAAAGCGGCGCACACCTCAGGCCGGGCTAAACACCATTGGGTGTCGCAGGTTTGAGCTTTCTCCAAAGACCCTAGCGCAGATGCTTGATCTCATGTGTTGCTTTCCGGTTTGCCAGCAGAGCAAAAACGGGAACACGCAGGAGATCAATAATCTGCGCTAGAGTGGTCTCTTTCGAGAGTTCGCCGACGACGCGGTGGGGATGCCGCGCCCTGTCCTTCGGACATGTTCCGTTCGGGCGGGGCGCGGTTATTTCTTGCGGGCCAGGGTCCATTGCAATTGTTACATTTGTGCCAACAATGTCTTTGCGAATTCCCGGGCAATTTCCCAATATGCGCGCTGCCGACAGGTGCAAAAGCCTTGGGAATGCGATTTTTCTACAACATTTTATTCAGTCTCTTTTTCCTGATATCGCTGCCCTATTATTTCCTGAGAATGCAGCGGCGGGGGAACTGGCAACGCGGGCTGGGACAAAGGTTTGGAAAGTTTGATTCCAAGTTCAAGCAAGCCATAACGAATCGGCAAAGATTGTGGATGCACGCCGTAAGCGTTGGTGAAGTAGGGATCTGCACGCAACTCATCCGCGCGCTCGAACCAAGGGTTCCCAACCTCAAGATTATTGTTTCCACAACCACCACCACCGGGATGGAAGAGTTAGAAAAACGGCTGCCAAGCCATATCTCCCGCATTTATTATCCTATCGACCATCGCCGGTTCGTCTCCCACGCTCTAAATACCGTGCGCCCTGAAGCCATCGTCCTCGTCGAGGCCGAGATTTGGCCCAATTTTATTTGGAAAGCCCGTGATATGCGCATTCCGCTCTTTCTTGTTAATGCGCGGCTCTCGGACCGTTCGTATCCCCGATACCGCCGGTACGGCTTTTTGTTTCGCGCCCTTTTTGCCAGCTTCACCGCGGTTGGAGCCCAAAACGAAGCCGACGCGGCCAAGCTCAAAGAACTCGGATGCCGTCCGGAGCGAATTCACGTCGTGGGGAGCCTGAAATTTGACGCTGCAAAGCTGGACGAGCGGCGGATGCTCGATGTGCCGGGAATGCTCCGCCAACTGGGAGTTCCCGCCGATGCGAGGATTCTCGTGGCAGGCAGCACCCATCCCGGCGAGGAAGATTTACTGGCGGCACAATTCCTCAAGCTGCGCGAACGGTTCCCCGACCTTTTTTTAATCCTGGTGCCACGCCACTTTGAACGGAGCCGCGAGGTGGGTCGGGAACTGCAGGTCCGCGGGATCAAATTTGTGTACCGCACAGAAATCACACGCGCGACTCAGCACCAGCCCGGAGAAGTCCAATGCCTGCTGGTCAACACCACAGGCGAGCTGAAGTTCTTTTACCGGCAAGCCACGGTGATTTTTGTGGGCAAAAGCATCCTGGCTCAGGGCGGCCAAAATCCCATCGAGCCCGGCGCGCTGGGAAAACCGATTGTGTTCGGTCCGAACATGCAGAACTTCGCCGAGGTGGTGCGGTACTTTTTGTCCAAGGATGCCGCGGTCCAGGTTCGAGACGCCGCGGAACTCGAAACCACGCTGGCGGCGTTACTCGCCGATCCGGCAAGGCGTGAAACGCTGGGCAGAAACGCGGTGGCGGTCGTGAAGGAAAACCAGGGCGCCATCGAGCGAACAGTCGATATGATCGTTCAGCACCTGGACACGGGCGAATTATATATCGCGCCACGACCCTGATCGCGGCGCGTCCAGGGTTTCTGATTAGCTGAGAATCCGCCGACCTTCGTCGAGGAAGATCCCTTTGAAGTTCATTTCCAGCGCCTGCGGATTGGTCGCTTTTCCGAGGGCCTCCTGCTCGCTGACCTTGCCCTGCTTGACGAGGTTGAACAAGGCCTGATTGAAGTTGACCATCCCGTCGTCCACCCCGGTCTCGATGGCCGCGGGCAATTTATCCAGACGGTTTTCTTCGATGAGCTTTTTCACGGTGGGGGTGTTGATCATGATTTCCAGGGCCGGGGTCATGGATCCTGACACCGTGCCCACCATGCGCTGACAAACAACCGCCTGCAACGTCCCGGCCAATTGCCGCCGGATTTGCTCCCGTTCATCGGCCTTGAAAAAGTCCAGGATGCGGCTCACCGACTGGGCGGCATTTGTGGTGTGAAGAGTTGAAAGCACCAGGTGCCCGGTATCGGCAGCGCTCATGGCGGCCGTAAAGCTGATCGAGTCGCGCATTTCGCCGATCATGATGATGTCAGGGTCCTGCCGCAGAACGTGTTTGAGCGCGTGGTGAAATGAAAGGGTGTCGAGGCCAACCTCGCGCTGTTCAACCACGCATTGGTTATCTTCAAAAACGTATTCGATCGGATCTTCGAGCGTGATGATATGCTTTTTGAAATTGCTGTTGATGTGCTCGATCATGGCGGCAAGGGTCGTGCTCTTGCCGCACCCGGTGGAACCGGCGACCAGCACAATGCCGCGCGGTGACTCCGCGATCGAACGGATCTGTTCGAGCAAGCCTAACTCTTCAAAGCTCGGCACCACGGTTTTGACGTAACGCATCGCAAAACACCATTGCCCGCGCTGCTGGAACAGGTTGGTTCGGAACCGCCCGATTTCGGGAACGAAATAAGAAAAGTCGATTTCGCGTTCCTGGTCCAACCGCTTCTTGAGATGAGAAGGGGCGACCTGGTCGACGATTTTGTTCATCCACTCGGCGGTGGGATAAGGACAATCAATGGCGACCAGTTGCCGGTTGATCCGGTAAATGACGGGCGAACCGATCTTGAGATGAAGGTCTGAAGCGCCGCCTTCGACGGCCGTTTTGAGGATCCGATGGAAAAGTTCCATGCGATGAGACTAGCAAACACTCCAATCAGACAAAGTAGAATTATGATCAAAACTGGTTAAAGCACCGGCGACGATGACGCCCCACACGGCTGGATAAAGGGGATTCGGCAAGCGGCGCGCAACTCGCGTTTCCCATGGCCCTGCAGGAGATGCCCGACGCCAAATAGGCGCTGGTAGCGGGTCAAAAAACCGCGCCCATGGCGGGCGCCATTCACCGACGGGGAACCGGCCGCGGGACTAACTCAGACCGGAAAATGCCATCGCGCTCAAGCGGGCCTCAGCTTGCTTGGAGAGCCCTGTGAACACCATGGAAACGTGGTAGCCGGCGTGCTTATTGCCGGTGCAGGAAATGACAACGCCATTGCAATGCACTTTGCCGGTCTCTTTCGGGGATTGAAGTATCAGGGTCATTTCCGCCCAGGGAGAGAACGCCGTGGCACTGCGAAACTCAATTCCGTTCTTATGGATAATTACGGAATCAGGAGAGAGAGAGAGTTTGGTTTGCCGTGCTTCGACAGTGACGTGATGAAAGGAACTGGGGATTTCAGCTTTTCTTGCGCTCATACAACAGACCTAAAATAGCATAGGTTCTAACAACGTCAACTCGGGCAAAATATCAATTTGGCCCTGGTCTACCACTCAATCACGGCGGCGCCCCAGGTCAGACCGGCGCCGAAAACAACCAGCAGCAGCAGGTCTCCCGGCAATACCCGGCCGGAGCGAACGGCTTCATCCAATGCGATGGCAACGGAGGCGGCCGAGGTGTTGCCGTATTTATGTAAATTGACAAACAGTTGCTCAGGTTGTGCCCCCAGGCGCTTGCCCACTGCGTCAATGATTCGAAGGTTCGCCTGGTGCGGGATGATTAGCTTGATGCGTGAAATGTCGATCTCGCAGCGGTGCAACGCTTCGAGCGCGGCCGTTTCCATAGCCTGCACCGCGTTCTTGAAGGTTTCTTTGCCTTCCATGCGCAAGTAATGAAGGCGAGCGTCAACCGATTGCTGCGTGGCCGGGCACCGGCTCCCGCCACCTGCCATGAAAAGCAAATCGGCTTTCCGGCCGTCTGCGCCCATCACCGCGGTGAGCAACCCGTGCGCGTTGGGCCGGTTTCGAAGCACGGCCGCGCCTGCGCCATCTCCGAACAAAACGCAGGTGTTCCGGTCCTGCCAATCGACAATCGAGGATAGCTTTTCCGCCCCGATGACAAGCACGGTGTCGTAGGTGCGGGACATGATGAACTGCTGGGCAATTTCAAGGCCGTAGATGAACCCGGAACATGCGGCTTCCAAATCAAAAGCCGCGGCCCGGTGAGCGCCGAGCTTGCGTTGAATCAGCGCGGCAGTGGATGGAAACGGCATGTCGGGCGTGATGGTCGCCACGACAATGAGATCGATCTGTTCGGCTGTGACCCCGGCGGCCTGCATCGCCTTCAAAGCGGCATGCGCTCCCAGGTCCGAAGTGAACTCGTCTTTGGCCGCGATGTGCCGCTCTTTGATCCCCGTGCGGGTGGTGATCCACTCGTCCGAAGTGTCCACCATTTTTTCGAGATCGGCATTGGTCAGGAGACGCGCGGGCACGTACGAGCCGACTCCGGCAATGGAACAACTTCTGCCAAGGAAATTATACTTGGCGCGTGGATTCTTGAATTTAGGCTTGGTAGTTGGACTCATGCTGAACTGCTGAGTTTTGAGCAAACGTGCAGGCCCATCGCGGCGTGTCAGCCTTCCGAAAGGGCCGGAGCGGGCGCGGGTTCGAGCGCCGCCAGGCGCTCATTTGCGCGCGCGATTTCCTCAGCAATCGTTTGGTTCACCTGGCACTGCAGGTTTTCGGTGGTGACCCGGATGGCGCTGGCGATCGCCCTCTCGCGAGCCGAACCGTGCGCCTTGAGAACGGCGCCGTTAAATCCCAGCAAAGGCGCTCCGCCGTACACCTCGGGGTCCAGGCGCTTGCGAATTGCGCGGAAAGCGTTTTGAGCCAAAAGAGCCCCAAGCTGCCGGCGCGGATTGGCGGTCAGTTCCTTTTTCAGCATCGAAAACATAGCCAAGGCCAGGCTTTCAGCCGTCTTCAGAACGATGTTTCCCACGAAACCGTCGCAGACCACGACGTCTACCCGGTTGCGGAAAAGATCATGACCTTCGACATTGCCGATAAAATTAATGTCCAGCTGCTTGCACAACCGGAAGGCCTGGAGGGTCAGTTCATTGCCTTTGGTTTCCTCGGTGCCAATGCTCAAAATGCCGACGCGCGGCCTGGAGCAACCAAGAATTGCGCGGGAGTAAACGCTGCCCATCACGGCGTAGTGGGCCAGGTGAATGGGTTTGCACTCGATGTTGGCGCCGGAATCCAGCAAGACAAAGTGGTGGTCCGGAGTGGGAATGATTGTCGCAATTCCACCCCGATCCAGCCCGGGGATTCGTCCCAGCTTGAATGTGGCCGCCGCGAAGATCCCTCCCGTATTGCCCACCGAAACAATCGCGTCGGCTTTCCCGTCATGGACAAGCTCGATTGCGCGAAGGATTGAGCAATCCTTCTTCTTGCGCACCGCGGCCACCGGCTTGTCCTCCATTGTGAGGATCTCGCTCGCGTGCACAACGCGAACCCGGTGATCGCGAAAACCCCGGCGCGGCAAAGCGGCGTGGATTTCGGATTTTTGGCCGACGAGGAAAAGAGCCGTGATACGCTCGTCAGCCTGCAGCGCGCGGATGGCGCCTTCAATCACCACCCCGCACCCATGGTCTCCGCCCATGACATCGACAGCAATGCGCATAAGCAAATGAACGGGCAAGGCGCGCCCTGCGCACCCGGGCCTGTCAGCCGCCGGCGGTCACAGAAAGGACCTGGCGCCCACGGTAATATCCGCAAGCAGGGCAAACGCGGTGCGGAATGTAAGGCGCGGCGCACTGAGGGCAAGTGCTCAACTGGGGAAGAGTCAGCACGCTGTTATACGCCCGACGCATGCGTTGGCGGCTTTTCGAAGGTTTTCTCTTAGGGACACCCATAATCTATAAAATCGTCAAAATTTCAGTTTGTTTAGTTCATTCCACGCCGGCGACCCCTCTTCGGATAAACCAGGGTTACTGATGGGCTTGGGTTTGCCGCCGGACCCGCTACGCAGCCCGCGGCAGTCCTGTTCGCACAACGGATGTTGCGGAAACTCGAGCAGAATATCTTCCCGCACTGCAGGCGTCAAGTCCACGCAGTCGCTCACTACCGGCAGCGCCTCCTCCCCCTGCAAGGGCAAATGGCACGTCCACGGGTCGAGTTTCAGCTCATATTCAAAGGACTTCAAACACCTGACACACTGGCAGTTCAGCACCAGCCGTAATCTGCCTTGAACGAGCAGCCCGTCCTCGAATTTTTGGACTTCGAGATGGTACTCCAGGGGCCGGTTGGCCTGAATGACCTCGTCCCGCGTCTCCATGTCCAACTCGGACGCAGGAAGCTGCCCGTCAAGGGTGACGTTATCCAGCTCCAAATGACGTAAATTGACCTGCAACGACATAAAATAATCAAACCGGCGCCGTTAGTTTTGCGGTCAATGCCGCTTTCACATGCGCCGGTACGAACGCGCTCACATCCCCTCCCAAACTGGCGATCTCCTTAACGATGCGGGAGCTCAGGAAGGTGTAAGTATCCTTAGGCATCATAAAAATCGTTTCGATGCGCTCGTTCAGTTTACGATTCATCAAAGCCAACTGAAATTCAAATTCAAAGTCGGACACGGCGCGTAAACCACGAATCACGGCCTGAGCGGATTGTCGCTCGACATATTCGATGAGCAAGCCGTCGAACGCATCCGTTTCAACATGAGGTACCCCTCGAACAGCCTGGGCAACCATTTCAGCGCGCTCTTTCTGACTGAATAACGGGCGCTTGCTTTCGCTGCGCGCCACCGCAACGATCACTCGATCGAAAAGCTTGGTTGCGCGCTGGATAACGTCCAGGTGTCCATTGGTGAGCGGATCAAAACTGCCCGGGTAAATGACCGTTCGCATGGAGGACACTGTGCCAAAAGCTCACGAGGATAACAACACATGCCCGCATGGAGCCGGAGTATTTGGCGTTGCAGTTCAAGGTTTCGTGTCGGGACTCCCGTCCAGATAAATCTCGTCGCTGTTCAGATCCAGACCCAACTCCCGTGCGGCAAGACCACACCCATGGGCCAAACCATGCTGCCGCTCAAACGGTCTGGCTATTGCCGGAACCCCACGCAGGGGACAATTCGGACGCGCTTCAGGTTCACTCCAAGCTACACAAACAAAAAAACCAGGGCGGCACAAGGCTTGCCCTGGTTTTGTAAAAGAAGCAACTAAGTTCTATTAATCGCCACCGGTCGTCACCGGGATGCTGTCAACACTTGCTCCGACAGGAGACATCCCAATCGTGGTATGATCAGATGCCAAGCTGGCAGGAGTTACGCTCGCTTCGGTTCCAGTGACGAGCATACCCATCGAGAGAGCCTCGAGTTCGCTCATGCCGGCGGGGGAAATCGGCGTGATCTGGTTGCTCGGAGCGTCATAAGCCTGGCCGCCCATGACGGTCTGGGTGGTGACGTTTTGCGTCTTGGGATCGACCCAAGCGACAACCATCGAGCCGACATAGACCTTCACGATGCCGACGGCCTGGATGTCAAACAGAGTGCCGCGCACACCAGCAACGCCGTTCGGCAGCTTTACCTCGTACTTCGAAGCGGCGGACATTTTCTTCACATTGCCGGTAATCCGGCCTTGCTTGAGATCGAGCTGTGTTTCGGTCACCGTCTCGGCGCCGGTCTGCATGCTCGTCAGCTTGTCGATTCCAAGAGCGCTGTTGGCCCAAACGCGGACGACGTTCTGCTCGGAACTCGGACGGAACGAGAGGCCGGAGGACGCCATTGAATCGGGAATGCTGGGACGATACTTCACGGGCTGAGGAACGGGGGCATTGCCGTCGCCCAAAACCAAGTCAACAAATGAACCTTCTTCGGTGCTGGTTTGCACGACTGTTCCCGGGTGCAAAACATCGCCGACCCGGACCGGTTGCCAAACATTGTTGCCGGTGGTATAACGCGCCGGACCTTTAACGCGGACGACCTTTGCGGCGCCGTCCATTGCGCCCTGCGCCGCTGCCGTTGAAATCAACGCCAGCGCCATCGCGCAACCAACAAGGGAGTTTAATAGGTTTCGATTTTGTTTCATAGTTGCTCCTGCTCAAAAATCCTACATCTGTTTGAGGCATTTTTATTCAGTCCAGTGCGCTTGTCAACGAGTATTCAAAGTTTTTTTTAAGCTTTTTTACTTGCTCAAATCGCGTATCGATTGGTGTTTAGCAAAAATCGCGCCGGTTATGTTTACTGACCTCGAAGGTTCAGCCGCGATGCCAAGTCATTGGTGGCTGCTTCTTCCAGCCTCGCGATGCAAATGGCCTGATAATTGACTGCTATGGGGTTATCCTGGTAGGACAATCGCAACGAACGTTCGAACCAGGGCCGGGCAGCCGCAAAATCGCCGGTTTGCACGAAATGCAAGCCAATTGTGTTGAGGTTGTAATAGTTGTTTGGATCCAATTCCTCCGCGTGCCAGAAATACGGGAGTGAATTGGTCTGTTGATCGAGCCAATCGAGGCACCAGCCGTACCCCGCCCAGGACCGGCTATCCCACTTGTTCAGGTCCATGCTTCGACGGAACCATTGCATGGAGTTGGTCGCCAACTGAAGATAATCCACCCCCTCCTGCCCGGAGTAGTGCTGACCGCCTTCCTCGCTTTGTTTGCGGTAGGCTTCGCCAATCCGGTAGGCGGTTTGAGGATTCATAGGCTCAACGGCGTAGGCGCTCTTGAGCAATTTGACTTGTTCGGGAGAGTATAAGGATGCGCGATGCGCGCGCGCCAACCACACCTGCTCGGAACCCTGGCGCCAGGCTTGAGTGCCCATGTACCAGACACCGCTCAGGATGAGGACAGTGGCAAGCAGCTTCAAACCGATGCGCCAGCGGAACCAGTAGCTCTCGGTAGCAAACCTCAGGTGGCTCGTGAGCAGCGCCATCAACGTCACCGCCATGATAGCGTTGGCTGGAATATGCAAGTTGAAATCCACCACCGAGTGCAAAAGGATCGAAAGCAACCCGACTGCCGCACCACAAACAAAAGCAAATTTGTTGCTGCCCGACTTGCCCCCGAGATCGCCCGAGGAAAGTCTCACCGATGACCAGGTTTGAACCAAGCCGAACGCGAGCAGACCCCAGGTAATGGCGACTAATCCTGTCCCAACCGCACCCCAATCCGCCAGGGTGTTGAGGTAGTCGTTGTGCGCATATTCGGGGGCCATTTGGAGGCCCTCAGGCCGGTACGCGGGGAATCGGGCATTGAAATGTCCCGGGCCGACTCCCCACAACGGATGTTCCCGCCACATGCGCAAGGCCGGGCGCCATACCGAATAGCGCAGCTCGTCGTTGACGTTGCCGTTCTGCGAGAACATTTGCTTGAGGCGCAGCTGGAAAAAAATGTTACGGGGGAACACATACGCGCAAGCCGCCACCAGCAGCACCATCAGCGCCAAAGCGGGAATACGGTACCGGCGTTGAAACAGAAGAATGCCAAAGAACGCCAACAGGGACAAACCGGTGGCAATCCATCCGCCTTTGGAAACGCTGACCGCGATACCGCCCAGGAGCACTAGAGAGACGTAGCCGAAAAACACCCGCGGCACCGGCTTGAGCCGGCCGGTCAAGGTGTAAGCCAACCCGAGCGGCAGCAGCATTTCCAGGAACCCCGCGAAGTGGTTCGGGTTGTAAAAGGTGCCGGAGCCGCGATGAGGGTACGGCTTAATCATGTTCCACACCTTATCGGAGCTGGTGAAAAACTGATAAGTCCCGTAAAAGGCGATCGCCATCCCGACGAACAAAACGGTGTAGGTGACCACTTGAATGGTTTCCTGCCGGTGCAGGTTATTGAGGATCGCAAGGAACAGGAAGCCGTATACCAGCACGTGCAGCAGTTCCAGGCGGGCGAGATATTCCACGTCCGCATGGAAATATCGCACTGCGACGTAAACAACGCATGCCACTACGCCCCAGCAGATGGGCGGCCAGAGCAACCGAGGCTTTTCGGCAAGCCACAACCGGGCCATCCACAGAACCATGACCCCGAGCGTCAATCCCTGGATGACGGCGAAATCCAGGTTGCGAACGGCGCCCAGCGCCAACGGGCCGCCAGCGAGGATGCATAAGGCCAGACCCAGAATGCCCCGCTCGCACCAGCGGTCCAAAGCTTCGCGATTCATCGACAGCTTTGCTAGCTCAGGTACTCTCGAGGGTCAGTGATTTTCCCGGTCAGAGCGCTCGCCGCGACGGTCGCCGGAGAGGCGAGGAAGACTTGGGATTCTTTGTGTCCCATGCGTCCGGGGAAATTGCGGTTGGTTGCGCTGATGCACTTGAGCGGCGAATTCATGCGGCCGAAAGTGTCCACGGGTCCGCCAAGACACGCCGCGCATCCTGCGTTTTCAGTCATTTGCACGCCGGCAGCCACCAGGATGTCCCACACGGTCGATTCTCCCCAGCGCGCGGTTTGCAAATCATGCACAATTTCGGGCGTAGCCGGCACGCCGAACGTGTCGATAGCCACTTTCCTGCCCCGAAGCACTCGCGCAAATTCCAGAAAATCACTGGTCTTGCCGCCGGTGCAGGAGCCGATGTACGCACGGTCGAGCTTCACCTGGCCGAGTTCTTTGGCGAGCCTTCTTTGCCCGGGATCGGGGTGGCAAGCCACCGTCGGCTCGAGTTTCGAAAGATCCACAACCAGTTCGTATACGAACTTTTCGTCGGAATCGCGTTCGACAGGTTCGTAGCTGCTCTTGGTTCCGTTGAGTTTGCAACGGTAATCCACGAACGCCTTTGTTTGTGAGTCGAACTCAAAGATCCCGTTTTTGCCCCCGGCTTCGATCGCCATGTTGGCAATGGTCATTCGGTCGTCGATGCTGAGACTTGATGCGCCCTGGCCATCGAACTGCATTGCCCGGTAAGTCGCGCCATCGAATCCTATTTCACCGATGCAATGAAGAATCACGTCCTTGGCCATCACCCCCGGCTGCAATTTGCCTTCGAGCCTGAAGTGCATCGTTTCGGGAACCTTAAGCAAGAGCTTGCCGGTTCCCATCACGAAACCGGCATCCGTGTTGCCGATGCCGGTGGCGAACTCATTAAAGGCCCCCGCCATGCACGTATGCGAATCGGTCCCGAAAAGAACTTCCCCCGGCCGCGTATGGCCCTTTTGGGGCAACGCCGTGTGGCAGACTCCGGCGTAATGAGACCCATACTGCTTTTTAAGCGCACCTTTGGAACTGTCAAAAACCCAATGCCCGTTCGGGTCGTCAATGACGTCGTAGAAATAGGTGATCCCCTGCTCTTTGACAAAATCCCGCAGAATATCCACGTTACGATTCGACTTCGAGTCGGCGGTAAAAATGTAGTGGTCGGGGATGATCACCACCTTGTTGCGGTCCCAGACTTTCGCGGTTTTGCCGAACTCGCGTTTAAACACGCCGATGGTGCCGGGCCCGCAAACGTCATGGGTCATCAACACATCGGCTTTAACCCAGACGTTTTCTCCGGCTTGAACGCGCGCTTTGCCTGAAGCGCGCGCAAGGATTTTCTCAGTGAGCGTCATATGAAAACTCATGCGGGGCGACGACGTTCCGGTTCATTCCCGGCGAGGCGACGTTATCCCCTCAAGCAAGCCCAGAGTAGACGAGAGGGGCGGCCAATTCAACCGGGAAGAGGGCCTGACCTTGGCCAATCCATCCTGGTAGGTTTTCGCGCGGTTCCGTGTCGCGACTTGTTTGGTCAGGCCCGGCCCGAAATCTCCAGCATGCGTTCAATCGGCAGCCGGGCCCGTTTGAGAATGGCCTCAGGAAGCTCGATCCTGGGCGCCAGCCCCTTCATGCAGTCGCGCAGTTTCTCAAGCGTATTCATCTTCATGTATTTGCATTCGCTGCAGTGGCACGGATCGGTCGGGGCCCGCATGGCGTCGGCAACCGGGGCGCAGATGAATTGTTTTCCGGGACATTCCTTTTGCATCCGGTGCAAAATGCCCGACTCAGTCACGATAATGAACTGCCGGGCCGGACTGGATTTGCAATAGGAAATCATTTTTTCAGTGGAGCATATTGCGTCGGCCAGTTCACGGACCTCGCGCAAGCTCTCCGGGTGGACCACTACCTTGGCGTCCGGGACCTTCTGCTTGAGGCGAAGCAGGTTTTCACGACGGAATTCAACGTGCGCGTAACAGTTGCCCCGCCACAACGTCATGGGCCTGCCGGTCTGTTCCCGCACCCAGGCCCCAAGGTTTTCGTCGGGAACAAACAACAGGTCCTTGTCCGCTGGAGCGGCCCTGACGATCTTCTCCGCGTTGCCACTGGTGCAGAGCACGTCGCTCAGCGCCTTAACTGCGGCGCTGCAGTTGATATACGCAATGGTCCAAAAATTTGGATTCGTCCTTTGTAATTCCGCCAATTTTTCCGCCGGACAACTCTCCTCCAGGGAACAACCGGCGGCTTTGTCGGGCAGAACGACAATTTTTTGCGGGTTGAGGATCTTGGCGGTCTCGGCCATGAAATGGACTCCGGCAAAGACGATGACATCGGCATCGGTTCGGGCCGCCTGCTGGGATAGGCCGAGCGAATCGCCTACAAAATCGGCCACGTCCTGGATCTCAGGGACCTGGTAATTATGTGCCAAAATCACCGCATTGAGTTGCTTTTTGAGGACAAAAATCTCCCGGGACAATTCGCCCACTCTTTCCGGGGACACGGGTTTGCGCAGCGGAAAACGCTCGACGAGCACTGAACTCAAATCAGCCATCAATCCAGCCTACTGTTGGGGTGGGCCTGCGTCAATCGGGCCGAGCGCTCGGCCGCGGGCCACCAGGTAGAGAAGCAGGCACAACCCAACAAAGGGGAGCAGGGACAGCAGGTCGCTCCAGGGACCGGCGAACAACGGGTTCCGCGCGGTGGCCCAATCGGTCAGGCGCGAGTCGAGTTTGCCAAACCCGCCGGCGATAAAGGCAATCACAATCCCCGCAATCGCGCCTCCGGCAATGTAGCCGCTCGCCAGCAAAACGCCTGAACTGCGGTCGGAGTCGGCTTCCAGGCTGGCCTGGTCGAGGTTTTGGTCACGCAAGTCTCGCCGCCGCCGCCAATCCACAAACGCGCGGATCAAGCCCCCGACAAAAATCGGCGTGGACGTGGAAAATGGCAAATAAACACCAACGGCGAAGGCCAGTGACGAGACGCCCGAAAGCTCGAGAACGAAGGCAATCATGATCCCAAACAGGACCAATCCCCAGGGCAGCTTTCGGTCGAGCATGCCTTTGATGATGTAGCTCATTAGAGTAGCTTTAGGGGCGACGTACTTATAAACCTGGGTTCCGTCGGGTCGCGTTTTGAAATTGCCGTTGATGCCCGGGTCCACGAACCAGACTGCCGCGCCTTGCTGGTCGACCAGGTATTTTCCGGAGGGCCCGCCCGTTTCATCGGATTTGTACCAGGACTTGTAGCGGCCGGAATCGGCCGAAGCCTGCGGTCCAATGAGCCCTTCAGCAGGGCCAAGTGCGGCGCTGCTCGGGGCGTGCAAACCGGGAGCGATGCGCGCGGCGGGAACGTAAACCGTCGAGCGATTGTTCAGGCCCAGCAGGATGGGACCCAATGCCAGGGCGCTCGCGGAGGCTCCGATCATAATGGCGATTTGCTGCCACTTCGGTGTGGCGCCCACCAGGAAACCGGTTTTGAGATCCTGGGAGGTGGCCCCGGCATTGGCAGCGGCAACACAAACAATTCCGCCGACCGACAGGGCGGTCACGTAGAACGACCTTCCGGTCCGGCCGACAATCAGAAACGCCAGGCAGGTCAACAGCAATGTGGCTACGGTCATGCCGGAGATCGGATTGGAAGAAGAGCCGATTTCACCCGTAAGCCGCGAGGAGACCGTCACGAACAAAAACCCAAAGAGAACGATCAACGCGGCACCCAGGACGTTCATGTGGAGCGACGGCGAAAGGAGGATAGCGAGTACCAGCGCAATCAGCCCGGCCCCAACGAACTTCATCGAAAGGTCGCGGTCTGTTCTCAACGCGGCCGCCTGGCCAAGGGCCGCGTTCTTGAAATCCGCCAGGCCCGAGCGTAAACCGCTCACAATGATGGGAAGCGAACGAACCAGGCTGATGATGCCGCCGGCGGCCACGCAACCGGCGCCTATATATAGAATGTACGCGCCGCGCAGCTCGTCGGGCCCCATCCCTGCAATCAGCTTGGTTCCCGGCGCGAGCGGCGAGGGCAGAGCTTGGCCGAAAAACATGATCATTGGCGCGATCACGAGGTAGCTCAGAACCCCGCCGGCCATCATGATGCACCCGATTTTTGGGCCGATCACATATCCGACCCCCAGCAGTTCGGGCGTGATCTCAATCGAGATGGATCCCCCGGCCAGAGGCGGGCCGAAGAGCTTCTCGGGCGTGTCCTTCCACAGCTTGAGAGCCTTCATCAAGGTGTTGTATAACAACCCGACGCCAAACCCGCCGAAGATGGTCGCGGCATTCAACCCCTGCGACGCCGAGGCAATCCCGCCGGCCGCAGCCCTTGAATCGGCGGCTTCCGTGGGGGCCATGGCAGCGCCCGCCTTGAGCACCTCCGCGCAAGCGGTCCCTTCCGGATACTTAAGCGTCCCGTGCTGGGCCACGATCAGAGCACGCCGGAGCGGAATCATCATCAGAATGCCCAGCAATGCGCCCAGCAGCCCAACCAGCATGACCCTGCTGATTTCCAGGTCGAATCCCAGGATCAGGATCGCGGGCATGGTCGCGCCCAGTCCGAAAGCGATCGATTCGCCGGCTGAACCGGCCGTTTGAACAATGTTGTTCTCGAGAATCGTGGCATCCCGGCCTCCTACCTTGGACCAAAGCCTAAAGAGCGTCAGCGAGATCACGGCCACGGGGATGGAAGCGCTGACCGTCAGCCCAACTTTCAAGACCAGGTAAAGAGAGGAGGCCCCAAAGATGAGGCCCAGCACGGTGCCCACCACCAACGCCCGGACCGTCAATTCGGGAGGCTCGGCTTGCGCCTGAACGGAGGACGCAGGGCTGGACGTGTCTTTTGGCTGGCCTGGGGGACCGGGCATTTCGCTCGAATCAATAATCGATGCACGACCGGCGGGGCAACTGCTTTCGCGCGAGAACCGCAAGAGGACACGGCCCGAAACCCCGGCCGGGCCGCAAGCGAGGCGCGGTGACGAACTGCGAAGACGGTTGCAAACAGAGGTTCCCCTGGCGGGCGGCACCACGCGGGTTAAATCTTATTAAGAAAATAAGTTCCGGTTGCAAAATGCCGCCCAACCCATAAAGCTATCCGCATTATGGCCCACGTCGTCACTAACAAGTGTCAGAACTGCAAGTTCACCGACTGCGTCGAGGTTTGCCCGGTGGCTTGTTTTTACGAAATGGACAACCAGGTCGTCATTCATCCCGAGGACTGCATTGACTGCACGGCTTGCGTGGCGGAATGCCCCGTTGAGGCGATCTATGCCGAAGCGGATGTCCCGGCGGATTTCCAATCATCGATCGAGTTCAACGGAGCGGAAGCGCGCCGGATAAAAGACTCCGGCCAGGACGCGATCGTGAAGAAGAAAGACCCGCTGCCCACAGCGGAGGCGCGCAAAGCCGAACTCGGCTACTAACCTCGCACCTGGCGACCGCGCAGGTGACGAAGCGAAGAAAAGCGCAAAATACCTGGAGTAAGCCTCGCCTCAGCCGATTGCCTGTTTCTTGCGGTGGCGCGCCATATAACCCGGTTCGCTGCCTTCAAGGTCCAACTGTCGTTGACGCGCCAGCAGCGCGCCATACACCCTGCAGTCGCGCACCAGCATCTCGAGCCGTTTCTTTAAAGATTCACTGACGATTCGACCCTCTTTCACATCGACGTCTTCGGTGAACGAAACTCCGTAAGGCAGTGTCCAGGCATAGCATTGCCGCGCCACGGTTCGGAGTTGGTCGGTAACCGTGAGTCCCTTTTCATGCGAGGCGACGATTGTGACAAAGAGTTTGCCTGCGAATTCGTGCCAGAAATGATCCAGGAAATTCTTCATCGCACCGCTGAGGCTGCCATGGTAATCGGGAGTGCCTAGCAAGACGACATCGGCGCGATCCACCCGCGCCTGCAACAGGGCGTAGCCCGGCAGATCGTGAGCGGTATCGGGATTATACAAAGCCATGGGTTCCTTCAGGAAATCGAGAATATCGACCTGGCAGCCGGCGCTCTTCAGTTGCTCGGCGACATGATGCACGACGACGCGAGTAACAGAGCCTTGCTGCAAGCTGCCCACCACGGCGAGCACGTTTAACGATGCTTCTGACATGGCCGGCATCGTAGCAGGAGCCGCCGGCAGTGTCGATGGGACCCTCTACGTGGTTTTGGTGTTTGCGCGAGGCAAGCACAAAAAACCTCGGGGTGGCGCCACTGCGCGCCACCCCGTTCCAATGCTCTCCGGCAGGACTTGGAGCACCCGCACTTAAAGAGAGCTCAATAACTCCGGTTTACTTTGTGCCGGAAGTGGTCGAGTCATTCGAGCTCGGGTTGGAGCTGGAGTTTTGATTGCTCGAGTTGCTGGAGCTTGAATTGCTATTCGAATTCGGCGTCGACTGGTCGCTCGTGCTTCCCGAAGAGCTGGTGCCGCCCGGGGTTGTCGCCGCTCCTGAGTTGGATGAACTGGTTCCGGACTGTCCGGAGGTGTTGTTATTGTTGAGGCTGCCACTGACCCCGGTGTTGCTGGAACTGCTGGGGGTGGTACTCATGGAACCCGAGCTGCTGCTGCCGGTGGTGCCGGATTGATTGTCATACGTGCCGCCACGGTTTTCCCGTGAAGCGCAGCCCACCGCAATCAGTCCTGCCAATGCCGCTAGTGCGATTAATTTCTTCATTATTAACTCCTTTCGATGTGCGTTAAACTTCATCGATGGCTGAATTGGCTCAATCAGATGTTTACCCGGGTTGGGCCGGTACAATGCACCCACAATTTCGCACCCCCCTCTAAAATGTAACAATCCGGGGCTTGCACTTTCCGGACCTGTGTCACAGTGTCGTAACGTTTCACGAGTAAAACCGGCCTGGACGTACGACCGGCGCCGTCGGCCAGTCGCCAACCAGTCGCGAGCATACCATGAACAGTAAAACCGCCAACAAGAAGAACCGCCCGACAAAGGAAACCGCCGCTTATCTTGCAGCACGGGCCGCGGAAGCCGAAAAACAAGCCGAAGCCGCCCGACGATTGGCGCGCCTGGCCAAGGCCAGGTTTAAGGACGCACGGAAGGCCTTCAAAGCCGCCAAGAAATTTGCCAAGCAAACCCGCAAAGAAGCCAAAGCCGCCTCTAAAGCGGTCAAAGAACGCGAAAAGCGATCCAAGAGCACCGCCAATAAGCGCGCCAAAGAAAAGATTAAAACCGCCCCCGCCCCTGCCAGGCCGACCAAAGAAATCCGTAGAACCAAAGCCGACGCGGCCCTGGTACCCCCCGCTCGAATCGCGGAACCCGCGGCGCCCCCGCGGCCGGGTGACTCCCAGGCGTGACCCGGCTCGAGCAGAACACTAGCTCGAGCGAACGCTCGACGGATTTTTAACTTCCGGCCAAACAGGGACACGGTCGACCGGAAACAGATCAACTCCGGACACGATCGAGCCTGGTTCCCGGCTCTGTTTCGCCTCCCCCTGCCCTGCCGACGCCAGCCGATGACGTTGCCTTCAATGGCCGCTCTCAGAAATTTTATTTTCACTGGCGCTTCCTCAAACCTGGTCCAGATTGAGCACAATGCGGATTATCACATAAAGAAGCGGAACTTGTTTTCTCGAGGGACCGGATCATCTAGGGAGATTTCATGAGCAGTTCAAGATTGGCAGGCAAAGTCGCGTTGGTAACCGGAAGCAGCCAGGGCATTGGCGCGGCAGTCGCATTGCGCCTTGCCGAGGAGGGAGCGGATATCATCGTGAATTACCACTCCCACCCTGAGGGCGCGGAGGAGGTCGTTGAAAAGATCCGCAAGGCGGGTCGCAGAGTGGCGTCGTTGCAGGCAGACCTCGGACGCGTCGCCGACATTCAGCGCCTCATCGCCGAGAGCATAAAAGCGCTGGGGCAGATCGACATCCTGGTCAACAACGCGGGGGTGGAAAAAAACGCGGATTTCTGGTCGGTCAGCGAGCAGGACTATGACCTGGTCCTGAACGTGAACCTGAAAGGGGTCTTTTTTGCGACGCAGTTTTTCGTGCGGCATTTAATGGAAACCAAACGGCCGGGAAGGATCATCAACATGAGCTCGGTGCACGAGGAATTGCCGTTCCCGCACTTTGCGCCTTATTGCATGAGCAAAGGCGGGATGAAGATGATGACCCGAGACCTTGCAATCGAACTGGCGCCCTTGGGTATCACAATCAACTCGATCGCGCCGGGCGCGATTGAGACGCCAATTAATTCCAAGCTTCTCCACGACCCGGCCAAGCTGAAAACATTGCTGGGCAACATTCCCCTGGGCCGGTTGGGCAAGCCGGAAGACGTCGCAGGCGTCGTCGCCTTTCTGGCCTCCGCCGACGCCGATTACATTACCGGCACCACGATTTTCGCCGATGGCGGGCTGCTCTGGAATTATTCCGAACAGTGACTGCCCCCGAGACCCCGGTCCCCAGCCAGCCCGCGAAGAAAGCCAATCGCGAACGGGAGCGCCTGGACGCCGATGCCCGTCGGCTAGCGAATTGGAAAAGGTGGGGTCCGTACCTTTCGGAACGACAGTGGGCTACGGTCCGCGAGGACTATTCGAATGACGGGACCGTGTGGGAATATTTCCCGCACGACCATGCTCGCAGCCGGGCGTACCGCTGGGGCGAAGACGGGTTGATGGGAATCACCGACCGCGAATGCCGGCTTTGTTTTGCCGTTGCGGTGTGGAATGGCAAGGATCCCATTCTCAAGGAGCGGCTGTTTGGTTTGACTGGACCGCAGGGCAACCACGGCGAAGATGTCAAAGAGGCCTATTTCTACCTGGATTCGACCCCCACCCATTCGTACATGAAAGGGCTCTACAAGTATCCCCAGGCGGAATTCCCCTATCGCAGGCTGATTGACGAGAACGCGCGGCGCACTCGCAAAGACCCGGAGTTCGAACTCGAAGATACCGGGGTTTTTGACCAGAACCGTTACTTCGATGTGCAAGTGGAATATGCCAAAGCGGGCTGCGACGACATCCTGATCAAAATCACAATCACAAACCAGGGACCAGACCGGGCGCCAATCCACTTGTTGCCGACCTTGTGGTATCGCAATACCTGGATTTGGGGTTGCCGGCACGAGGGCTGTTGGGTTCGCCCAAATCTCAAAGTCGTTGGCCCAAGCCTCATCCAGGGAGAGCATGTGGCCTTTGGCAAACACTGGTTGCTGGCCGGCCCCGGCCCGGATGGAGCGGCTCCGGAGTTGCTATTCACGGAAAACGAGACAAATACGCGCAAACTTTTCGGGGTTGAGCACTGGACGCCGTATTTCAAAGACGCGTTCCACGAATACATTGTTGGGGGCCAAAGCGGTGCTGTTAACCCGAAGCAAATCGGCACGAAAGTGGCCGCTGTTTATCGACTTCAAATCGAAGCCGGCGCCCAGGTCACCGTCCGTTTGCGACTATCCAATTCGGAGCTATCCGCAACAGCCGGGCTTGGCGAAGACTTTGAAAAAATATTTGAGGAACGGCGCCAGGAAGCAGACGAATTTTACGCCCAACAGCTCTGTCGCGCACTCCAACCCGAGCAACGGAAAGTCGCGCGACAGGCGTGCGCCGGCCTGTTATGGAGCAAGCAATTCTATCACTATATCATCCGTGATTGGCTGGACGGGGATCCCCAAATGCCGAAGCCGCCCGCGCAACGGGAGACGGGCCGCAACGCGGACTGGCGCCACCTCTACAATCGAGACGTGATTTCGATGCCGGACAAATGGGAATACCCGTGGTTCGCGGCCTGGGACCTGGCGTTCCACATGGTCCCCTTCTGCCGGATTGACCCTGAGTTTGCGAAGGAACAATTGGTATTGCTGCTGCGTGAATGGTACATGCATCCCAACGGGCAGGTCCCGGCGTATGAATTTGCGTTCGGAGACGTTAATCCCCCGGTTCACGCCTGGGCCTGCTGGCGGGTTTATAAAATGACCGGCGCCCGCGGCCAACGCGACCGCCAATTCCTCTCGCGCTGTTTCCAAAAGCTCATCATCAATTTCACCTGGTGGGTCAACCGCAAGGATATGGAGGGTAAAAACATTTTTGCCGGCGGCTTCCTCGGCCTGGACAACATCGGGGTGTTTGATCGGTCCAAACCGCTTCCCAACGGGGGACGCTTGAGCCAGGCCGACGGCACAGCCTGGATGGCCTTCTACTGCGCGACCATGCTCTCAATGGCGCTGGAACTCTCTCGAGACAACCCGGCCACCGAAGACATGGCTTCGAAGTTTTTTGAGCATTTCGTTGCCATCACTGAAGCCATCAACACGCACTCGGGCACAGGATTATGGGATGATCAGGACGGCTTTTATTACGATCAACTGCTCCTCAACGGGCAGGTTTTCCCTCTGAAAGTCCGCTCGGCCGTTGGCCTCATCCCATTGCTGGCAGTCGAAGTTTTGGATGATCCGCTGGTTCAAAAACTGCCGGGGTTTAAAAAGAGGATGAATTGGTTTCTGGACAATCGGCCCGAGCTCAAGGAATCCAGCTCGTTTTACTGCGCATCCGACTCTAATGGCGGCCGTTTGCTGGCGATCCCTTCACGCGAACGGCTCGAACGAGTCCTCCGCTATATGCTCGATGAAAACGAATTCCTTTCCCCATACGGAATTCGGTCAGTGTCCCGCGTTCATAAAGATCATCCCTTCATCTTTTACCAGGACGGCAGGGAATACCGTGTCGATTACGACCCGGGGGAATCGAGCATACCCTTGTTCGGCGGTAACTCGAACTGGCGCGGCCCGGTTTGGTTCCCGCTCAATTACCTGCTCATTGAAGCCCTCGAGCGCTACTATCACTTTTACCACGACACGTTGCTGGTCGAATTCCCCACCGGCTCCGGCCGGCAGCTCAATCTCAAACAAGTGGCCAACCAGTTAAGCCTGCGCTTATGGAAGATTTTTCAGCCCGAACCCGACGGCCGGCGGCCTTGCTTCGGAAATGACCCCCGGTTTTCCACCAATCCAAGCTGGAAAGATTTGATCCTCTTTCACGAATATTTCCACGGCGAAACCGGAAAAGGCCTCGGCGCGAGCCACCAAACCGGGTGGACTTCGCTGATCCTGCGACTGTTGGAAAGCCTCGCCGTGCACGAGGTCAACCCGCTAGACAGAACGACGCCGCAACAGAACAGAACAAAGGTGACATAACCTGCAGGGCTGGGTTGCTCCAACTCAACGGGTTTTCCTGGTTCTGAACGCAACAGCCATCATCGAGGCGTCGTAAGGATCCGGCACCCTGCCTTCGGAGGCATACACGTAAAGGGCGCACAGGTAAACGCGGCTGGCGATATTGGCCAGATAGCTGTAGGCCATCAGGCTCACGAGCCAGGGGGCGCCCACGACCAGCAGAATCCACGGATTTGAAAATGCCAGGGCGGCGGCCCCGGTCCCGACCCACAACAGGATCGAGCCCCACAAAAACAGAAGGTTGGTTCCTTGCATTCCCAGGTAGCCGGCGAGCATTTCACCCCAGGTTGCCTTGATTGTCCGGGCTGAGCGGGAGACCACTTCGAAAGGATTGGTGATCGAGGTTTCGCAGACCAGGATAGGTATGGCAAAGATTGAGGCAACGCTCCAAGCGAGCCCAAGAAAGCCGCCCACGATTTTGCCGATAAAGGACAATTTGTCCTCAAGCGCCTTAATCAGGAGCCCGACCGTGCCGGCCAGCAGGCTCCAGAACAGAACCGATTTCCAGCGGCGGCAAGCGGCCTCGATTCCGCTGGAGATTGAAACCGGCCGGCCCGCCAGGGCCTCGAAAATCTGGCTGTTGAAAGCCACGCTGCTCATGGTTGCCAGGAACAGGTTTAACAGGTACATGCCCGCCAGAAACATCGAACCCAGGGGCTGGATTTGAAACGTCGAAGCCGCGCCCTGGCGGACACGGACGAAACCAATGCGATCCGCCATGGCCTGAAACACTCCCCCATGAATCCAGTGCGGCGCAACCACTACCAGAACCACAGGCGCAAAGAAGAAAAGCGCAATTCCAAGCGTCAGCAAGCCCGTCACAAATGGAAAGACCAGCAACTTCGGGTGATCCCCAATCACCCGGACAGAGCTCTTAAAAAGTTGCCAACTTCGAACCAGTTTTTCGCCGATGGAGTTCATAGTTGTGTTTCGTTGTTCATCAATTGCCTGCCAATTTGTGCCGCCCTAAAATGCGAGGTGTACAGCGGCTATTGCGCTACTTATCCTCTCATCGCCGCATAGAGTCCATTACAAAACGACCATCCGATTGGAACCTGGAACGTCACAGGCACGGAGGCGCTTCATGGGGGGGGAACGGCTTGGGAAGAGGAGGCGTTCTGAACCATCAACATCAGTTCAACCATGCGTGAATCATCGCAGCAGCCACTTCATCGCAGCCCTTGAAAGCGTCTCCGGCGCCTGTGTTGGTGGCGACAATCACGGCAAAATCCTTCTGCGGCGCCAGCCACATCACCAAGTACCAGAGGGTATTGGAACCGGTATGCGTCAAAGCGATCCCTCCTGCCCAACTCCTTTTGTGAACGCCCCAACCGCAGGCGTAATCCCCCTGCGCGGCAGGGGTGTGCAAGAGTCGAAAGCTTTCAGGTTTCAGCAAGCCGCCTTTGCGCTCGCCTTCCAGGTGCGCAACGGCGTACTTGGCGAGATCCGTCAGCGAGCAATGAACCGTCCCGGCCGGCCCGATTGCAGGAGGATTATCCGACTGGAGCGGTGAAACGATTTCCCCGATTTTGCGATGGCCCAACGGCTGATCCGTCTTTCCCGTGGTTCCAGGCGGACCGAAACCGGCCGAATCCATGTGCAACGGGCGAAACAGCCGGTCGGTAATGAGCTGTTCCCAAGGCAGTCCAGCAACCCGCTCAAGCATTGCGCCGGCGATGGCGTAGCCCTGGTTGGAATAAATAAACTTTGTGCCGGGCGCAGCCTGGGGCGGCAGGGCCAGGACCGCTTTGATGAACTCATAGCGTTGTTGGCGAGGTTCTCCATGCTGTTCCCAGGCGCGCTGCCACGCCGAAGGAGGAGGCACCTCGGGTACCCCAGCCCTGTGTTGAAGCAACTGGAGCAGAGTCACGGCCTCATATTGGCGGTCCATGTGTCCGCGCAATTCCGGGAATATCTGACTCACAGTGCTGTCGAATCGAAGTTTGCCCTCCTCGACGATCTCTGCCGCGAGTGTGGCAGTCATTGATTTCGTGCACGACCCAATGTGAAACAGGTCATTGGTCGTCATTCGTATAGGATCTCCGAGTTTTCGAACCCCCACTGCCGCGAGGTCGCACACTTTGCCGTCTTTGATTACTATGACCGCAAGGCCCGGGAAATCGTGCTTCCGCCGAATATCTTCGAGGATTGTCGCGGTGTCGGCGGCGGTGGGATTAGCCGCACGGATCGTGCAGGGCAAAAGTAAGCTCAAGAACATGGCAGCAGGTCTCACGCACCGAGCTTAAAAGCCGATTGTTCGGTTGCAAGCACGCGTCGATGCGGGAGGGATGCCAACAGAACCCCAATCGGCACGTGAGACGTGGGTGCGTCAAGGCACAGCCCGTGCTTGCCCTGCCAGCCACGGTTCCAGTACAACCAGGATTGTGGCGATCAATTTCAACAATGGCTTGCCGCTGTCAGCCCCCAAAGTCACGCCGGTGCTGGACCCCTGGTTTCGCCCGGCGGTCCTGGCCTGCCGTGAGTATCAGCGCCGAGTTCGCGAAAGCGGGACGTCCGGACTCATCACAGTGGGCCTGGAACAATCGGACGGCACGATCTCGCGTTTCTCCGCGGAGGTGTTTCCGCAGAACAGTCCCGAGGCGGTCGGCAATTTCACTTATATCGAGCGGATCCTGAAGCTCCTGTTATGGTCACGCGGAGGCTGGCGCATCCATTTCTCCGGCCCACAATCCCTGGCGCACGCCCTGGCCGCATACTACCGGGACAATCCCTGCGGCAAGTTTGATTCGCACCTGGTCGGGGAACGCATGTTCGATCGGGCAATCGAAGTGGTCCGGACCGAATCCGTTCCGGCAGAGCGCTCAGGCACAACGGCCCTGGGGCGCCACCTGGACGGGTGCCGAATCGGGTTCGACCTTGGCGGCAGCGACCGCAAATGCGCCGCAGTCATCGACGGCAAAGTCGTCTTCAGCGATGAAACGGTTTGGGACCCTTATTTCCAGAAAGACCCGCAATATCATTTCGACGGGATAATGGATTCGTTGAAGAAAGCCGCCGCACATCTTCCGAGAGTCGATGCAATTGGCGGCAGCGCGGCGGGGATTTACTTGAAGAACCGGGTCAAAGTGGCATCGCTGTTCCGCGGCGTGCCGGCCCCGTTATTTGAAACGCGGGTGAAAGACCTGTTTTTCGAAATCCAAAAGGCCTGGGGCGGCGTGCCTTTGGAGGTCGTTAACGACGGCGAAGTGACGGCCCTGGCCGGTTCGATGTCGCTGAAGTTGAATCGCATCCTGGGCATCTCCCTGGGCACGAGCACCGCGGGAGGTTACGTCAACGGCGAGGGCAACATTACAACCTGGCTGAATGAGTTTGCGTTCGTGCCTGTCGATTACAATCCCTCGGCGCCGGTGGATGAATGGTCCGGGGACCGGGGCTGCGGCGTGCAATACTTATCCCAACAATGCGTTGCGCGTTTGCTTGAACCGGCCGGGATTGAGCTGGAGGCAAAGCTGAGTTTCGCCGAAAAACTGAAACAAGTCCAAAAGCTCATGGACCACGGGGATTACCGAGCGGCCAAAATTTATCAGACCATCGGCGTTTACCTCGGATACACGATCGCGCACCTCGCCGACTTCTACGATTTGGACAATGTATTAATCCTGGGCCGCGTTACTTCCGGAGCGGGCGGTGATTTAATCCTGAAATACGCCCGGGAAGTCCTGGGTGTGGAATTCCCCGACTTGGACAAAAAAATTTCCTTTCATATCCCTGACGAAAAGGACAAGCGCCATGGCCAGGCGATTGCCGCGGCCAGTTTGCCGAAGCTGACGAAGGTTTGATACAACCTATGACTCCCTACCATAAACTGGCGTCGCAATACGTCGATTTGCTCAAGCTGGGCCGCACTTTTCCGCTCGGTGGTTTTCCTCCGATTTCGCGACCGGCTCCGCCGGCCGATGCTCCAAAGGCGCTGTTCTTCTCTCCGCATCCGGATGACGAATGTATTTCGGGCGGAATCGCGCTACGATTGCTGCGCCAGGCGAAGCTGCGGGTCATCAACGTGGCCGTCACGCTCGGCAGCCTCAAGCAACGAAAGCTTGAACGCCTAAACGAGTTGCGGCAGGCGTGCAACTACATTGGGTTTGAACTCGAGACCACGGGCCCAACCGGCCTGCAAGCGATCAACCCCGTTGCCCGTGAAAAAGACGCCGCCCAGTGGAAAACTTCGGTCCAGGTCATCCGCGAGATCCTCCAGAGGCATATGCCTCAAATCGTGATCTTTCCCCACGACCGCGACTGGAACAGCACTCATATTGGAACGCATTTTCTAGTGATGGACGCGTTGAAGGAGCTTCCTGCCGATTTCGAGTGTTACCTGGTTGAATCTGAATTCTGGGGAGCCATGGCGGATCCGAATTTGATGGTGGAAATGAGCACCTCCGATGTGGGCGACATGATGGCCGCCACCTCGTTTCACACCGGTGAAGTCGGCCGAAACCCTTACCACGTGCTTTTGCCGGCGTGGATGATGGACAACGTCCGCCGCGGCGCCGAAGTCGCCGGCGGACAGGGAGGCGCCGCTCCCGATTTTGCTTTCGCGGCTTTGTACCGGCTGCGCAAGTGGACCGGCGGACAAGAAAGAAGATTTTTCGACGGCGGCAGGCGAATGCCGGCTTCGATCAACCCTCTGGAGATATTTCGAGACTAATGCAGCTCGAGCTCATCGCGCGACGGCAGCTTGGGGAATTTCCGATGCGGCTCCTTCTGGTACCAGAACGCGACGGAAGCGATGTCGTCCTGGAGTTGGAGATAGCGGCCGCCGGACTGCCAGCCTAAGGCCTGGATTGTGACTTTGAGATCCTGCTCGAATCGAATCGGGTCCATGATGTGCCAGCGGTATAAACCGAAACGCTGCTGGGAATCATACAATCCGTCGGGCCGAATCACCTGCGGCAACCCGGAATACGGCGTGCTGAACTCAACATAATGCCCTTTGCCGTCCACCCCGCGGATCTCGAAGTCGTAGGAACCGCAGAAATAATCCTCCGTCCCGGTTCCGCAAATTGTCGGGAACTCTTTGTCGCCATCCATGTAGAATTTGATTTCGCCCTCGCCCCACCACCCGGTGTTATGAGTGCCCCAGGCCAGGTACGTGCCGACGTATTGGCCCGCGCCCTCGACTCCGTCCAGGATGGTGTACAGTCCCTTGGATTTGAGCGGATTCTCGCGGCGGAACTGGGCATGAAAATAAGCCGCGTCCTCCGGTACATCCGTCAGCGTGTAGTTGATTTGGTAATAAATGGTCATCGCGTTGTCATCGAGGTTCTCGATCGTGATTTTGGCCTTTTTACGGAACGGCATTTGCCAGTAGGAATTGAAGGCGCTGCCCGGGTTCACGCAAACCGGCAACGAGCTGATTTGGCAATAACGCCCCCATCCGCATGCGAAGAAATCGCCGAGCGGGCACTCAATCGAGGGCTCAGTCTCGTCATCCCAGTAGAAGCGCAGGATGTCCCAACGGGTTTTATCCAGGGGCGCAGGAGTCATCCAGATTTGTTGTATCGCGCCCGGGCCGGTAATCTCGGCCAGAGTAAACGTCGATTTTGCGGGCACCCGCACAAAGGGCGACACCTTCCAGCCCTGCCCCAGGTCGCGCGCAGCTCCCTTAGCCGCGCCGTCGGTCGACATTCCGGCTTTTCCTTTCTCGCCCGTAAGATTTTCGGGACCGATCGACCTTGTTTTGGCTTTCGAAAGACGGCTCAAATTTCCGAGGTTCATATCGAGGCCGCTGAACGGGGAGTCGGCGGCCTGCGAAAAGGAAAGCAGCAAAGCGGTCGAACAGAGGATCAGAACGGAGCGGAGTGTCTTTTTCATAGTTTAGGTTGTCTGAGTGGTGCAGAGACGGCTCGTGCGGGTGGCGCGGCGTTTGCAAATTGAGCCGGTAACAATCACGCGCGGAATCCGAACGGCATTTTCCCGGAACGCCGGTCAGCTTAAGGGCAGTTCAGCGGAGAGGTCAAATTGTTCGAACAATCGGCCGAGGAACACAACGCCGGAGGCGGCCTCGGCAGCCAGGATAATGGCTGCGGCGGTGGAAGCCAAAAAGATGGCCAGGTCGCGATCCAGGAGGTTCCAAACGACGTAAAAAACCCCTCCGGAAACGATAGCGGCTGGAATCAAAGCCACAATGAAGGCCAGCAGTTGAACGAAGATTGCAATGATGCGCTGGCCGGTGACTTCAATGCCCTGCGCGCGGTCTTTGCCGACCTGGAACCAGGCGGGAAAAAGCAGCACCGCGGCATTGGGTATTTGGAGGATAATGACGTTCAGCACGGGAACAACCAACGCAGCGCTGGCGCCGATGGCCAGCGTCGTGGTTGCAGGCAAATAGGACGGGGGCGAGGTCAAAAGAAGTGCTCCCGAGATCAAGAGCAACAGCCATTGCAACGCGGTCAGTATGGCTGCTGGCCCCAGCAACTCCCCAAAAACCAGTTCCCACCCGGGCACCGGGTAGGTTTTGAGCAGGTCGGCAAGCGCGAGGTCCTGGCGCAAATCCTGCCGCAAAAGCTGGGGTCCGATAAACATCGACCACACCACCAGCATTGCCGCGCTGATGCCCAGCGCCGAGACGATGGCTGAGTGTTGCGAAAACTGGGCCAGAAAACTGCACACCGCTGTCGCGGTTGCCGCAAACAGGATCCACAGCCGCGGAGTAAAAACCTGCCCCGCGCTGATGAGGTTCTTCCAGAGAAACGCTGGAGCCGTAGGCCCTGTCGTCCCGAGCGCGAACGGGGCGCGCCGGCCTTTCATCCGGACGTTTGCAGACCGGAGATTCCCGCTTCGAACGGCGGCCACTTTCTGGGCTGTCTTTCGGGAAGCTTCAACCGACGCTTCTTCAAAGGCCACATCGGCGCGGACCACCCACAGGTAGTGCAGGAATGTGATCAGGAGGGCCGCGGGCAACGCGAACACAAATGCATGAACATTCGGAGCCAGGTACGGACGAATCACCAGCCGGAACGGATACAACAAGTATGGCAAAGGACCGGAAGTCAGGACGCCCTGGACGTAGTTCTGCACGGCGTCGAAGTTCGACATCTGGTCCAGGTTCGGTGCGGGCAGGCTTTTGCGGGCCCAAATGCCAATTGCGGCGGCACAGGCACCGATCAGGCCAAGAACGACGAACCGCCGTTTCCAGGGGGTTATTCCGCGGTCCATGAGCCTGGTCCGGGCAAACGAGCAGCCCAGCAAGTGCAAGTTGAGCGTGCACAAGATTACCCACCAACCGGCAGCGTGGATCCAAAACTTTCCACCAAAGCGATTCGTCACCAGCATGAGAAAAAACGTGGTAAACAGGATGGCGCCCTGGGAACGAAGCAGCTTGAAATGAATCAGCCCGCGCCGTGTGATGGGCGCCGGGAAAAGGAACGCCACTTCGGCTTCTGAAAAAGCCAGCGCGGCGCGTTCATGGGGAAGAAGCCACGCCAACAGGATCGCAATCAGAAATATGGCCGCCCCGATCGACTCGTACAGGGCCAGATGAGTCCCCGATGGCGACATCATGGCCATCCCCGATCGGCGGCCTCCTGAAAATCCGAAGAGGTACCGGAAAAAATAAAAATAGAAGTAAAGAGCCCCCACAATTCCACCCAAGAGGTACTTGGGTTGTCGCAGCCGGCGCAGCCTCATCAAAAGCCGGTTGGCTATCGAGTGGTACTGCAGGTAAAAAAGGGCCCCGACCATACCTCAGCGGCCTTCCTCGCCGGTCGCTTTGAAAAACACCGCCTCGAGGTTGGCTTCTCCCGGTTCATCGGAATACTGCCTCGAGATTTCCTGCATGGTGCCAAAACTGACCTTGCGGCCGTTCTTCAGGATAAGGATGTGCGAACAAATCTCCTGCACGAGGTGCAGCAGGTGCGAGCTGATGATAATCGTCGCCCCATCCCGCGATCGTTTTAGAATTGAGTCCTTCATCCGCCTGATCCCATACGGGTCCAGGCCGGTGAGCGGTTCGTCAAAGTAGATCACCTTGGGATCGTGCAGCAGCCCGCAAGCGATGACTAATTTCTGTTTCATTCCCCGGGAAAGTTCCCCGGGCAAAGACTTCCTTTTGGCGGCAAGTTCGAGTTCTTCCAAAAGCTGGTCCGCCTTGGATTTGTAGTCGCCCACCTGGTAAATCCGAGCCGTAAAGGCAAGGTGCTGTTCCACGGTCAGGTAATCGAACAGGCGTGGCTCATCGGTGAACAACGCAAGGTTCCGCTTGGCAGGGATGGGGTCGCTGGCCAGGTCATGGCCGCAAACGCGCACAGCCCCGCGCGTCGGGGGAATAATCCCTGAAAGACACCTCAAGGTTGTTGTTTTTCCGGCTCCATTCGGGCCGACTAATCCCATTACCTGGCCGGCGCCGACTCCAAACGACAGGTCATCTACGGCAACGAAGTCGCCGTAGAGTTTTGTCAGAGAGGTGACTTCGATCATGGACCCACCTGGCAGAGGTCCGACATCCAGTGCGCTGTGTTAAACGCAAAACGGGCCGCTGACCAATTCATCCCGGGACTGTATCAGCGCTCCCCTAATCAGTAAAGCAACCGGGAAACCGCAATGCCGGGGGCGAGGATCACGGAACGCAGGTTTCTTCGGCAAACCCAGCGAGCACAACAAAATAGTACAACAAAAAAGCCGGGGTTTTAAACCCGGCCTTTTTGACACACTCTACAAAGAGAACACTAAATCGCTTTTGTTCCGATGCGGCGCCGCAGACACGCGCCCGTCAGCCACACACGGTCTGACTACTGCGTTTGTGCATCGTTAACACGCCATCACCTTATCACAGCCCCTGTCCCCAACCAGTCACCAGTTCTGGGGACAAGGAAGGAGAAGACCGCCGAATACCCTGCACTGCCCGAAACTAGGAGTGGGCAGCCCTTCAATTTCAGGCTGCGTAATTCGAGTCGCAACGCCCAAATCTCAGCGGCAGATCAGGTTCCATGGCTCCGGATGCTTCCGGTTGCGTGTGCTCAGTCTTCAATGGTTCTGTTCACAACAGCGTTGTCTCTGGCGGCCGAAATTGATATTAAACTAGGGCTATGGACCCGTATTTGAGGCGATTCGGTGGTTTGGCCCGGTTGTTTGGCAGTTCCGGCCTGGAAGCACTTCGAAGCGCGCATGTTTGTGTTGTCGGACTGGGAGGCGTCGGCTCCTGGGCCGTTGAATCCCTGGCCAGGTCCGGCGTCGGCCAACTGACGCTCGTGGACCTCGACGACGTTTGCATCAGCAACGCCAATCGACAAATCCATGCGTTGGAGGGTGAGTTGGGCAAACCCAAGGTCGAGGTGCTGGCGCGCCGGGTTCTGGCCATCAACCCGGACTGTGTTTTGCACCCGCTGCACTCTTTATTCCTGAAGTCCAATGCCAGTGAGATTCTCAAAGTACACTTCGACGGCGTTGTGGACGCGATAGACAGTCTATCACTGAAGTGTCTTCTGATTGCCTCGTGCAGAGAGCGCGGCGTGCCGGTGGTCGTTGCGGGCGGGGCCGGCGGACGCCAGGACCCGACCGCCATCGAGGTCACCGACCTGGCGTTCTCCAGCGGAGACCGATTGCTGCAACAGGTGCGCAGGAAATTACGGCGGGATTATGGCTTTCCCCGAGGCGATCGCGCATTCGGCGTCGAATGCGTCGTCTCCACCGAACCGCCGGTGTTCCCAACTAGGACCGGGTGTGTCACAGGCAATCGCGCCGAGGCGTCCGACCTGCGCTTGGATTGCAGCAGCGGTTTCGGCACGGCCAGCTTTGTCACAGGAACTTTCGGGTTGGTTGCTGCTTCACGAATCGTCCAGCGCATCGCGCGCAAGGAGCAAGCCGGTGAAGAGGCAAAGGTTGTCCCGGGCTCCGCGTTGAAGTTGCCGACATAGAGCCGTAACAGCGCTGCCCTGTCGAAAGAGCAAAGACAAGGCAAATTGGTGATTGGATCACCTAACCAAAAATGGTAGGTTCTAAATCAGTGAGACTGGCACTGAACAGCTTACGACAAAAAGGGGTTAACATAATCCGACAATTGGTAAACGAACCAGCCTCCCTTTGCTCAACCATAAGCACCTCATCCGCCCCGCTCGTTCCAGGGCGCGTGTTCGGAGATCGGTCACACTCAGGCTTCAAGCTCCGCCGGCAGTCGCTCAATTGTTGGGCCACTGACGCCCTGAACGTCAGTCGCTGCTGACCACCTGGGATTCTTAAAGACTTGCAAAACCCATCCTACATTTTCGCCGTTTTGTTTGTAGCGAGCATTTGTGCCGTGGACGGTCAGTCCGATATCCGACTCCGGGAATCAATCGTAACTCCTCAGCTCGTTAGCACGAGCGACGGGGCAATTCTACTTGCACCGGATGGCTCGCTCTGGCTTTGGGGCGGAAATCACCGAAGTCTCAATCCTGGCTTTTTGGGCCCTATGGAAGTATCGGACGTGCCGGAACGCTTCGGCTCGGAACACGATTGGCGAGCAGTCGCTGCCGACTTCATGTTTGCGCTGGCCCTCAAGGCCGATCGCACCCTTTGGGGTTGGGGTCGAAATTACTCTGGACAGCTTGCCCGCGCTCCGAGTGCGGACCTTGTCGCTACGCCAATCCAAATAGGCCCCGACACAGATTGGGATCAAATCAGCGTGGGTGCCGGCCATTGCCTCGCGTTAAAGACCGATGGCTCACTTTGGGCGTGGGGACAGAATGATTGCGGCCAGTTGGGCGACGGCACCACGAATAACGCGTCTAGCCCAAAAATGATCGGTTCCGCAAAGGATTGGAAGGCAATCTCGGCCGGAGTGCTTAGCAGCTACGCGCTGAAGCGAGATCACTCGTTATGGGGCTGGGGAGGCGGGGATTTTGAATCGCACAGGGAATTTACTGTCATACGCGCTCTCAAGGGTTCGCCTCCTTGCAGAATCGATCCAGGAACAAATTGGATCTCTGTTTCGGCGGGGGATTCTTTTGCATTGGCGCTAAAGGCTGACGGCACGATGTGGATTGGCGGACGCGCTGCGCGTTCCGTGGTCCGACAAGAAGGCATCCCTACGAATGGCGAACCACTGACCCAGGTTGGGGAGGCGAGGAATTGGGCTGAGTTGTTTCCTGGCGCTGGTTCATTCTTCGCTCGCAAAGCCGATGGCCGGTTCTTCGGCTGCGGCCATAACCTGTATGGTCAATTGGGTTTGGATACCGATCGACTCGTGGGTGCACCAGAGCGCGTTTTTCTCGAGTTGGATCCGTGGGCCTTCGCAACCGGTTATGGAAATACACTCGTGTTGACCAAACAGGGAAAGCTTCTGAGTTGGGGGAAGCGTCTGGGCTCCGACCGATACCCGAGGATTATCCGGGCGAAACAAACCTTAAATAAATTCATCGCCCGGTCCCCCTTTCGCATCAAGCCGTTCGATACGGAAGGATTTATTATTGACCGCTCTCCTTACGTGCTTTGGGAACTCCCCACCTCGATTCGCACGGTAATTCGAGACGGGGAAAAGTCGGACGACTCTAAAGCCAACCTCAATCGGGCCAACGAATCCTGAAGCCTACCACGCGATGACTGAATGTTTTCGTTAAGCACGCCAATTCAACTGAAGTCAATATGAGCAGACACCAATCGTTTATCTTTGGACTATGTCTCAGTGCTGCGGTCGTTTTCGCTCAAACTCTGCCGCCGACGCTTCTGCCCGCCGCCAACAGACCAGGTTACGCAGGGTTCGGATCCGCAAATCAACCAGTCAGGCGAACCTCGCATCTGAATGGCAAGGATTATGTAAGCATTTTGGAACAACCCACCGTGAGTCGCGAATGGGAACCCTCCGCAACCTTGCCATTAACCCTACCGGCTGCCGAGAGAGCGGCACGGCTCGAGTTGAGCAAGATCGTACCAAATGATTCAGAATGGGTGGCCACTGATTTTCAGATCAGCCGTTTTGGAGCGGGCCCAAACTGGTATTACGCTGTTACTCTCCAACCCGTACTGCAGCTTTTGGGAGGACCCATCGAATCGTTCACGGCGTTACTGGACTTTGCTGGTAAACCTGGACGCGTATTGCAACTCGGTCCTAATCAGGTGCCCAGATGAACCTGATGCTTAATAATTTCCCGAATGTAATACTATATGATGACCATGTGGAAAGTAGATTGGTCCACTCGCCGGGTTAGGTCCTGGTGTGTTGGAGGAGCGTCGGCGCTGCTATTGACGCTTCTGACGGCGACCGAAGTCCAAGCCCAGGATTTCAGCTACACAAACACCAATGGCACGATCACCATTACCGGTTACAGCGGGCCCGGAGGAGTGGTCGCCATTCCAAGCACGATTATCGGCTTGCCTGTCACCAGCCTTGGCGACGCGGTGTTCGCCGGTTCAACCGCAGTGGCCAGCGTGACGATACCCGACAGCGTGACCAACATCGGGCAATCAACGTTCGGGTCTTGCGCTGTTCTGACCAACGTCAGCATCGGTAACGGTGTAAGAAGCATTGGCTACGGAGCATTCAGTTCGTGCCAGGGCCTGACGCACATCACGATCCCGAACAGCGTTACGGATTTGAAGGACGGAATGTACACCATTGGAGGGGTGGGTGTGTTCTATCGTTGTTCAAATCTCACTAGCGTCAGCCTCGGCAACGGCCTGACAAATATCGGGGACTCGGCGTTCTGGTTCTGTACGGGTCTGACTAACATTACGATTCCCGGGAACGTTCTCCGGGTTGGGGCCCATGCGTTCGAAAGCTGCTCCAGGCTGGCCAGTATCACGATGAGCAACGGGGTCCGGAGCCTGGATTCGGATTCGTTCGGTAACTGCCCGAGCTTGACCAACGTGACGATCGTCAGCAGCGTCACTAACATCGGAGGCTATGCGTTTGCGGGCAGCAGCTTGAGCAATGTCTTCTTTGCCGGTAACGCGCCCAGTGGTTATATCGGAGCGGAAGCGAATGCCGTGACGGTCTATTACCTGCCAGGAACAACGGGCTGGGGGCCAACCTTCGACGGTCACCCCACTGTGCTCTGGAACCCACAGGCACAGACGAGTGATGCCAGCTTTGGGGTGCGTCAGGGCCGCTTCGGATTCAATATCAGGGGCACAGCAGACATTCCGCTGGTAGTGGAGGCCTCCACCGATGTCTTGGCTCAGTCGTGGGTGCCCCTGCAAAACTGCACTCTCACTAACGGCCTCATTTATTTCAGCGATCCGCAGTGGACGAACTTTCCACGTCGGTTTTACCGAATCCGCTCGCCATAGAGGGAGAGCGAACTATGCCATGCGCCCCGCAATAAGGATTCATTTCGTAGAGCATTGTCGCGGAAACGGTGATGGCGGGAGAGGAGATGGGGAACGTTACCCCGGCGCTACACGGCCGGGATGAGCTTTCCGAAAACTCTCTGGAAATTCTCTTCAATTTGCCTCGCCAATGTCTCCACGGATTCGCCCGTGAGTTCCGCGGCGAAAGCGTACACAGCCGCCAGGTTGGCCGGGTGGTTTAACGGTTTTCCGGTCTGCGGGTCTTCGAGAGGGTACTTGACGCGGTCCGGAGGCAGCGGCTGGTCCGGGGAGTCTGTCTCAATCAGCAACCGGTCTCGCGGCACGTGCCGAAAAGCGTCGCGCTGGCGCTCCTTTCGGCTATGGGCGTAATACCCTGGCAACGAAAAGTAGGCGCCCAGTTTTGCCAGCCCTACAATCATCTCTTTCGGACCGCCGAACGAGTGGAGAACAAAGCCGCACTGTGGCCTGGGCGAGGTTTGGAGCAACTCGAGCAAAATGCCCCAGGCCTGGAGGCAATGGATGCTCACCGGCAAATCGCGCTCAGCCGCAATGTGCAATTGCGCAACGAACACCCGTTTCTGGTCCTCGATGTCGTGGTCTTTAATCCACCGATCCAGGCCGATTTCCCCCACGCCGGAAGCACTCGCCTCGAGGGATGACACCAGCGTCTTTGCCCAATCGGGGGTGCGCTCTTTGATGTACCAGGGATGATAACCAAACGACGGAATGACTTCCGGGAAGCGCCTGGCGAGATTGCGCACCGCCGGCCAGTCTTCTTCGCAGGAGCCATTGACGACCATCCGGGTGACGTGTTCGCCCCTGAGATCGGCCATGACCTGGTCCAATACAGGCGCCAATCGGGAATCCTGAAGGTGGTTGTGGGCGTCCAGCAGAGGCGTCACCGGCACATTCTTCCAGCGTTTCCCGCAATCTCACGCTTTTTATTTCCCTTTTGAGGCTTTTCCGGGAATGTTCCTGTGGCGGCCGGCCGGCTGCCGCCGGATTGATGAGCGTTGTGCTTGGCACGTTGCTGTTGCTGCTCCTGACAGGGACTGTCTTTGTCGCGGTTCCCTGGGTGCTGACTTTGAAATTAACCCCGGAGCAGAAGCGAAAAAGGGTGCAGCGCTGGCTGCTGACGTGGAGCTTGAAAGGGCTTGGGTTGCCACTGGCGCTGTGGGCGATCATGAACGTGGGCCTGTCCTGGGCACTGCAACCGTTCATGCCCGAAGTGCAAGCCGCCAAGGCGCGCGGCGGCGATTGGTTCGCGGAATACATGGCGGTGATTTGGGCCGGCGCTTTCGTTATCAGCTCTTATTGGTGCGCGGCCACTCTCGGTTGGGTGCTGGTGAGCGCGCTGCAAACGGTTGAAGCCGGGGCGCGGAAGGAATTTCGTTCGCTGGCGATAACGTGCACAATGGTCGCTGGCATCCCGGCGGTTATCATCGGCGTAACCGGAGGCCTGGCGGCGATGGGCCTGGCGGCTTCACTGCTGCTGGCGCCGCTGGCGAAGTACGGACGGGAAATCCTGCAGCCACCGAAACTGCCGCCGATGTACGCCCGCGCGATTGCTCGCATCAAGTTCGGCAAATACGCCGAAGCCGAGTGGGAAATCATCAAAGAATTGGAAAACTCGGAAAACGATTTCGAGGGCTGGATGATGCTCGCAGATCTATACGCCAATAAATTCAACGACCTGGCTGAAGCCAGGCGCACCATATTGGAACTGTGCGATCAGCCGACCATTACGGCCTCGCAGCAATCGGTGGCGTTGCACCGCCTGGCCGATTGGCAGCTCAAGATCGCGCAGGACCCGGGAGCCGCGCGGCAATCGCTTCAATTGATTTGCGAGCGTCACAAAGGCACGCACCTCGCGCGTATGGCTCAACTGCGGATCAATCAACTGCCCGCATCGGTTCTGGAGCTGCGCGAACGGCAAACCGCGCGCAAAATTCCCTTGCCGGCCCTCGGAGACGGGCTGGATGCGTCTGCGGAATTCGAGATGGCCGACAGTCTGAAAGCAAAACGAACCGCCGATGCCTGTGTCGAGCAGTTGAAGCAAAACCCGGATGACGTGACGGCCCGCGAAAAGCTCGCGCGCCTCCTGGCTGAACAATTGAACCAGGCTCGAATGGGAATCGAACAGATCGAGCTGTTGCTCGGAATGCCGGACCGTTCCGACCAGGAGCGCGCAAGCTGGCTGGCGCTCATCGCCGCCTGGCAAATTAAGTATTGCGACGACCTCGAAAAGGGACGCGAATTTCTGCAACGCATCATTCGGGAATTTCCCGGCAGCGTCCAGGCTTTGTCCGCGCGCCGGCGCCTCGAACAAATTGCCATGCACCTCAGGATGAAACAGGGTTGATCCTCGCTGGTCATGGCACGATTCAAACGACCTCAAAACTCGCCGTTCATTTCGGTCCGGAACGCCACTTTTCGGCTCGGAGACCGGCTGGTTTTCAGCGATTTCAGTTGGCAAATGGGGCGGCGTGAGCAGTGGGCCATTATTGGCGCCAACGGTTCCGGTAAATCCCTGCTTGCCGATGCACTCCGCGGACGCGTGCCACTGGTCAAAGGCGAACTGCGCTACCATTTCCGGCCTCCGCCGGGACTAAGCCCCGAGGAGGCCATTGGCCACGTCGCGTTCGAAGATCGAAAATCGGAAGTGCACGGCACGGTGGTCCAATCGCGCTGGATGAGTTTTGAACAGCAAAGCTCAATCCTGGTGCGCGATTTTCTTTCGTATGACCACGTCATGGACATTAATCCGTATGAAGTCACGGACCTGCACGATACGGCCCGGCCGGCCTTTGAACGGCGGATGCGTCGCGCAATCCGGCTGCTCGGCCTGCGGGAATTCCTGAGCCGAACATTACTGTCCCTTTCGAACGGCGAACGCCAGCGGGTCGAATTGGCCAAAGCGCTGTCCGGCCCCCTGCGGCTGCTGATCCTGGACGAGCCCTATACCGGGCTGGACGCGGAGACACGTCGCCATTTTCACTCGTTCCTTGAATCCCTCCTGAGCACCCCGCTGCGGGTCATCCTGATCACGACCCATCTCGAGGAGTTGCCTCGCCACATTACCCACGTCATTCGCGTCGAAGAATGCAAGGTCGTCGCCGCCGGACTACGTAAGGAGATTCTTCCTACGGCGCCGGCCGGTAAACGGCTCAAAACGAAAGTTCGGAAGGGACATTCCGCCGCAGTTTCGAGCCGGCGTCCCGTTGAGTGCCTGGTTCAGCTTCGAGATCTTACGGTTCGCTACGGGCCAAGGACGATTCTGGATCGGGTCAGTTGGACGATACACAGGGGACAAAGCTGGGTGCTGCTGGGCCCAAACGGCTCCGGCAAAACCACCTTGCTCAGTCTCATTACCGGAGATAATCCACAGACCTACACCAACGACGTGGTGGTATTCGGCAAGCGCCTCGGAAATGGCCAGTCGATCTGGCGGCTGAAACGGCAGATTGGCTGGCTCTCACCCGAACTCCAATTGCATTTCGATGACAACGCGTCGGTTTGGCAAGTGGTTTTGTCGGGTTTTCGCGACACCATTGGAATCGTTGATCGCCCCACAACCGCTCAGAAAAAAGCCGCGACCTATTGGTTGAAACGTTTTGGCCTGCTGAAAACGGCCAACCTCTCCCTGTTTTCTTTATCAGCCGGGTCGCAGCGAATGGTCCTGCTGGCTCGAGCGCTCGTCAAAAAACCCACCCTCCTGGTTCTGGACGAACCCTGCCAGGGCTTGGACTCGGCCCATCGAGAGCTTCTGATCAGGATCATCGACTCACTTATAGCGGCGAAGACGACAACGGCGATCTTTGTGACCCATCGCATCGAAGAAGTACCAGGCTCCATTACCAAGGCGCTGCGGCTCTCACCCGCAGGGAAAGCTTCAGTCGAGGACTTTGATCGAAGCCGGGTTTGAAGGGCGTTGCCGCAATCAAAACGTTGGAAAACGCAACACCACGACTTCCTTTTTAAATATGAGGCGGATCATGTTGCCGTCGAACGCCACGTCCAACGGGGCGCGGTCCTGAAAATATTCCCAGACCTCGCGGCCATCCCTGGGATTGAGCCGGCGGATCCGCAGCCAGGGCGGTTTTTCGAGTCCGGTATCGGGTCCGTCAGATTCCGGAGGCGAGAACGAACCAGCGGTCAGGACCAGCGCATTGCGAACGTAGCTGACCAGGCCGGGAGTATCTTCACTCCAAAGAATTTTGCCGCTGCGCGAATCGATTTTCAGCACGGCCGCAGACACTTTGCGGGACAGGTCGATTTGCCTGGAATATTTCAGGCTCTCATGACTGGCCGTGGTCGTGTTGACGTACAACTTGTCATTGTCATCAAGGAAAATTCCCGCGATGCCGACCGATGGCAATCGCCAACGTGCATTGCCGGTCGGCAGATCAAAGGCACTCAAGACGCCTTCGTCGAACACGTACAACGTTCCTTTGTGTTCAACACAGGGTCCCCGGCCGAAACTTGCGCTTCCCTCATCCAACGCATTTAACCCTGCCGGCAGGTTAAAGGCCAACGCGCTTTCCCAGAGCTTGTGATTGGACGGATCGAGCACGATGATTTTCTTATCGGCGGCAACCACGGTGGCGTGTTCGAGCGGGTAAAGCCTCGGCGGGCCAATCACCTCGCCCGTCCACTGGGCCGACTCTCCCGGCCGTCGCACCGTCACTTCATAGCGGCTGTGATCTTCCTCAATCATATCGCCGGCGTTGTTTCGTTGCATCTCGTTGAGCATGTCATTGGCCAACTCCATGCTCTTGCCGGCGGTAACTTCTCCTTCCAAAGCGGATTTGCCGGAGCCTGGTTTCATGGCGCTGCGCGAAACAATATTGGCTTCCAAAAGTTTGACCTGGAGCTCCACAAACCCGGTGACGCCGGGGACCAGCGAAAAGCTCGAACGCGGGTCGGGCCGAGTGCCGGATCGGGGCGCCGTTTTGGGCGAGTCGCTCAGTTCGTTCATGGCCCGCTGTTGATTCATATTGGCGGCGAGCGTCGCGGGCAAAGCGATTTTTTCGGCCAGCGACATTCGCTGGGCCTGTCCGGCAACTTTCGAAGGGTCCATCGGTTTGCCGGCATCGGCGCCCGGTGAAGTCGCGCTCATCCCGACTGGCGGTTGCGGCGAGTTCGGGCTCGTCGCTTTCCCGGCACTTGCCTCCAACTGCCCGGGGCTCACGCCGGCCAGTTCCTCCTGCCGTGCAACGCCTGTCGATAGATCCACCCGGGTCACCGTGGGCGGGCCCGACCCGCCGTTGACCAGCACGATTTCATTGCCTCGATAAATCGGTTCGCTAAGTCCAGTCCGCGCGGGTATTTCCGTTACCACAGCGCCGCTTTCCCACGAGTAGCGCGTCAGCCGTTCGGGAGATATGACCCAAATGTTGTTGTTGCGGACGCAAAGACTGAGCGCCGCCGCGGCCGCTCTTTCCATCGATTCGGATAATTCGCTTTGCGAAGGCACTTTGGGGATGGTTTCCCACGCTTCGCTGTTGGCTTTGTCCAAAAGCGCTTTGTTGGCTTGCATCTGGCGGTTGATGGTTTTTTGGATCTCGTCCAACTGGAGAATCTCGCGTGACCAGATTTGTTTGCCGCTCTTCAGGTCGTATCGGGCAAGGGTTCCGCCATGCAAAAAGACGATTTGTTTGCGCGAATCGCCTCCGAAAGCGCTTTGGCCGGCATAGGCGGGTTTTTCGAACCGAACCGAGAAGATCGTCCGGGGCGCGCAACCAAACCAGGCGTACCAAAACCACAAGCCCAGCGCTGCGGCGACGCAGATTCCTGCTGATGAACATGCCCAAACAAGCTTGCGCCAGCGGCGCGCTTCGACACGCGATTTCTGCCCTTCGAACACGGGCAAGGTGATGCCATGAGAATCGGCCTTGGCTTTGCACAGGGGCGAGCAGACATACCCAAAGAGATCCATGCACTTGGGGCAGATCGGCTTTGAGCAGATGTAGCACTTTTGAATCGCAACCTGCCCCGGATGCTTTGAACAAAGCGGCGAAGCCTGCTCGACTGGTGGATCGGTTGTGGAACCGGGCGCGCTTTCCAGGCGCAGCCCGGGAACGGCTTGCTGGATGGGAATGATGGAAATCGGCTCGCCCGACGGGACGGCGCTCGATCCGAAATTCGTCCGCACAAGTTTATCCACGAATTCGGAAGCGTCCTGGCCGCAATGGGGGCAAACAAACGTGACCGGGTGATCCCGCATCTCCGGGCTAAATTCAAACGTGTACTTTGCCCCGCAGGAACACTCGATCTTCATCAAAGGACCTCAAGGATTCAGCAGCGACTCGCCATTGGTGAACGTGATCGGAAACGCGGCCAGCGCGGGACTCATTTCGCAATGGCCGTCACAGAAAAGAAGATTGCCGCCGTTCTTCCGGTGATTTGAACCAGGCCCCTTTCCGGTAAGTGAGAAGAGGGGCTGGCCGGCAGTTTTCGGCCGGGTATCAACCTGCTCGTCGCTCATGAGCACCGCTTGGGTATTGGTCGAAAATCGGCCCATGACGTAAGCGTAGCTGATCCTTCGCGAACGAAAGGACTCTCCTGACGGCAGAGCGGAGTCTTTGCTCCCGGGACAGATAAATTGCGAGGTATCGGACGTGTATTTGGGGACAAGAACGTCCAGGGCTTCCTCGGAGGTCCGGGCCTGAGGAACGCCAGGGAACGCACCCGAATGCTCGGCGGCAAAGATCTGCATCGAGACATAAATTTTTTGGAGATTCCTCTGGCAAGAGCGCTTGAGAGCTTCCTGCCGGCTGGCGGTGTTGGGCCCGAAATAGAGCGTGGTAAGGATCAGAATGAGGGCGACAGTGATCAACAGCTCGAGCAATGAAAAGGCCTGGCCGATGCGCATGCTTTGCTGCTTTTCTGGAAGTTGGATGCTCATCGCAGTAACTGGCCCGGACCAACCGATACAAATGTAACAGGGTCGCGTCCCCAACGCCAGATCGGGCTTTCGCTGGCAACCTTTAGGTAACAGTTAGTTTTGGCGCATCGCGGTTTTGTTCTCACTGCGTCGCCTTGACGCACTTTGGCCCTGAGTTAGACTTTTGCGTGGCCCAGGCTTCAGGTTCAGCAATCCAGACCACGGACTTTGTCGACGTGCCGCGAGCGGTTCCCGCTCGCGATCCGGTATCGGCGTGTGCTCGCCTTGTGCTGTCCGGCGGGAGCAGCATAGCAATTGGAATTCTTTGGGATATCTCCTGGCACCGAACCATCGGCCGGGACACCTTTTGGACTCCGGCTCACTTGGCAATTTATATTGGTGGACTTCTCGGGGGATTGACTTGCGGCTGGCTTGCGATCCGCACGACTTTTTTTGGCAGCCGCGCGGAACGAGAGGCGGCCGTCAGGCTATGGGGCTTTCGCGCCCCGTTTGGCGCGTGGGTGACCATCTGGGGCGCCCTGGCCATGCTCACCTCGGCACCATTCGATAATTGGTGGCACAACGCGTACGGGGTGGACGTCAAAATCCTGAGTCCGCCGCACACGCTGCTGGCTTTGGGCATGTGGGCCAACGTGCTTGGCGCGCTGATGTTGCTGTTGCGCGAGCAAAACCTGGCGGATGCCAGACAAGCCGAGCCAAACCGGCTGGCTTTTCTGTACGCCTCCGGGCTGGTGATTGTCATGGCGAGCGTGTTCTTAATCGAAAAAAGCTGGCCAAACCAGCAACGGACGGCGCTGTTCTATGAGTTATCAGCCGCAACGCTTCCCGTGTACCTGCTGGGGCTGGCGCGCGCCTCAAAGGAACGCTGGGGCGCGTCTTCCATTGCCTTAATTTACATGGCGATCGTGGCTGGGATGGCTTGGATCCTGCCCCTTTTCCCTGGGCAACCGCGCCTCGGTCCCATTCGCAACCCGGTGACACATTTTGTGCCCTTACCGTTCCCGCTTTTGCTGATTGTGCCGGCGCTGGGAATCGACCTGGCGCGTCGTTATATCGGCGAAGCTAGTGGCTGGTTGCGGGATTGGTTGCTCGTGATCGTTTGCGGTTGTCTTTTTTTCGCATTGTTCCTTCTCACGCAATGGTTCTTTTCGGCGTTTTTGATCGGTCCACACGCTCAGAATTGGTTTTTTGCCGCGGATCGGCATTGGGGATACCGCGAAGGCGCCGGCCAGTGGCATGGACAATTCTGGAGCCGGACCAACCCTGAATCGAACCCTCCGCTAACGTTCGCAAGCGCCTGCTGGGCGCTGGCCCTCTCGATTACCGCGTCTCGAATCGGTTTATGGTTGGGTAACTGGATGTCCCGGCTCCGGCGATGAAGCGCTGGGTCATGATCCTGGTGGTGGTGGCGGCAGCGCTTTTCACACAACCAGCCCGGGCGCACGTCGGCAGCCCGAACGTGTTTTTTGAAGGCCATGCCGGCCCCTATCCGGTTCACGTTGTGATCCACCCCGCAGAAGTGATCCCTGGCCTGGCGGAATTATCCATTCGCATCGACGCGGAGAACATCAAAACTGTTACCGCCCTGCCAATCAAATGGAACGCGGGCCGCATGGGCGCGCCTCCGCCGGATATTGCCAAACCCGTTCGTGGAGATCCCGGTCTGTATAGCGCCCAGCTGTGGTTCATGGAACCCGGAGCCCAAAGCGTTGAATTGGAAGTCCAAGGGCCGGCTGGGGCAGGACGCGTCGTGATACCTGTCGATGCCGTGGCCACCCGGGTGCTGGCTCTGCCTAAAGCTTTGGGAGTTGGATTGGCGGTGCTTGGTCTCATTCTTGGCGGACTCTTAATTAGCATTGTCGGTTCAGCCGTTCGGGAAAGTGTTTTGACCCCGGGAAGCGAACCGACCCCAACGAGGCGCTTGTACGCCCTGGGAGGGATGGGGTTGGGAACTGTGCTCCTCGTTGCCCTGGTCTGGGGCGGCAAGAATTGGTGGGATGCCGAAGCGGCCGATTATAAGAATAATCGTTTGTACCACCCGATCTCCGCCAAGGCCGATGTTCGTACAAACGGAGACAAGACGTCGCTTTTATTGGCCATAACCGATCCGGCGTTTGCGCGCACGGCGCCACTCGTTCCGGACCACGGAAAGCTGATGCACCTGTTCCTGGTTCGTGAGCCTGGCTTGAATTGTTTCGCCCATCTGCATCCGGTTAAGTTGGATCGCGCGAGCTTTGATGTCGCCCTGCCAAAACTGCCCGCCGGGCTATACAGGCTTTATGCGGACATCACCTACGAGACCGGGCTGTCGGACACTTTGACGTGCCGGGTCACAATCCCGGAAGTCACAACCGGCGCAACGGAGGCGGATCCGGACGATTCGGCGACCGTCGCCCCGCCAATGGGCAGGTGCGACGGAACATCCTTTCCCCTTTCCCAAGACTATGTCATGACGCGAACAGGCCCGGAACGATGCCGGGTGAACCAGCCCACCAACCTTCATTTTGTCGTTCACGACAGCCGTGGCAAAGAAGTCTCTCTCGAAACATATCTCGGCATGCGCGGCCATCTGGCCTTGACCCGGGAGGATGGCGCCGTTTTTACTCATTTACATCCGGGTGGAACGGCTTCCATGGCCGCCATGCAACTCGCCACGTACCGTATTGAAGGCAAACTTCCTCTCAAAGCCGCGTTTGGCGCCGATGAGCCGATTTGTCAGTTGCCCGCGGCCAGCAGCGCTGACCAGGGTTGGATTGGAGGCAACCCCTCCGCGGAAGGTGTTTCGTTTCCTTACGCGTTCCCCAAACCTGGACGGTACCGGCTCTGGGTACAGGTGAAAATCGAGGGCGGGATTCAGACCGGGGTCTTCGACATTGATGTGGACGGTGCGTGAGCTGAGTTAAACGGCGGTTTAGGGGCGCGACGGATTCAGGCCAGGTGGCAGGCAACCCAATGCCGAGGCTTGAGTTCGCGCAGAATTGGCCGTTCAACACGGCATCGCGCTTCGGCCACGGGGCACCGAGGATGAAAAGGACAACCGCCAGGCGGCTGAACCGCGGAAGGCACATCGCCCTGCAAAACAATTCGCTTCCGCTTTGACTGCGCATCGATAACCGGGACAGCAGAGAGCAGCGCCTGGGTGTACGGGTGCCCCGGCTGACCGCAAACCTCGCTGGCACTGCCGGTTTCGACTATTCTTCCCAGATACATGACCATGATCCGCTCGCTGATGTGCTCAACCACGGCGAGGTCGTGGGCAATGAACAGGTATGAAATCCCTCGATCCCTCTGCAGGTCCCGCAGGAGATTGACCACTTGCGCCTGGACCGACACATCCAGGGCGCTGACCGGTTCATCACAAACAATGAGCTTCGGCCGGACAGCCAGCGCGCGGGCGATCCCGATGCGTTGCCTTTGTCCACCGCTAAACTCGTGAGGAAAACGCGCAAGGTGCGTCTCATCGAGCCCCACATCCTGAAGCAGAGCGGCAACCTGGCTGCGTCGGTCGCTGCTGCTCGAGGCCAAGCGATGAATGTCCAGCGCCTCACCGATGATGTCCTCGATCGTAAGCCGCGGATCCAAGGACCCGTATGGATCCTGAAAAATGATCTGAAAATTCCGGCGCAGAGATCTCAGTTCCAACCCGCGCGCCTGCGTTATATCCGCGCCTTCGAAGCAAATCCGGCCTCCGGCAGGTTCGACCAGCCTGACAATCGCCCGGCCGAGGCTTGTCTTGCCGCAACCGCTCTCACCAACCAATCCAAGGGTTTCCGAAGCTTGCAGCTCAAAGCTCACCTCGTTTACGGCCCGGAGCCATGATCGGGCGGCTCCGAGAATTGCCCGCCCAACCGGAAAATCGACGGACAGATTGGTTACCTGCAGCAGCGGCGCGGGGTTCATTGAGAAAAAGGACAACGCGTTGCGCGGCCCGCTCCGGTTCCGAGCAACGCGACGGGATCGGTTGCGCAGGAGGCCCGAGCATCGTCGCACCGTGGATGAAATCGACATCCGCCGGGAAATGCACCGAGCTGGGGAACCGAGCCGCGGATCGCTTTCAACCGTTCCGAGCCAACTCCCAGCCTGGGCATGGATTCCAGGAGCGCCCGCGTATACGGGTGGAGCGGGTGCGCCAGAACATCTCGGGCCGGCCCGGTCTCAACGATTTGCCCCGCATACATCACCGCTGCGCGGTCGGCGATTTCCGAAACGATTCCCAAATTGTGAGTTATCAGCAGAATGGCCATTCCGAATTGTTTTTTGAGGCTGAGCAACAGTTCCAGGATTTGAGCTTGAATCGTCACGTCGAGCGCGGTGGTCGGTTCGTCAGCAATCAAAAGTTTGGGGCGCGACGCCAGCGCTATGGCAATCATCACCCTTTGCTGCATACCGCCGGAAAGTTCATGCGGATAACTCCGGGCTCTTGTTTCTGGGGCAGGAATTCCAACCAAGGAGAGCAACCGAATGACTTCCCGGTCGACCGCTTCTTGCGGCCGATGCAGTTTTAATGCCTCTTTAATTTGCGTGCCCACCCGGTAAACCGGATTCAACGACGCGGCGGGCTCCTGGAAAATGTAGCCGACCACACCTCCGCGAACTTCGCGCAGTTGATCCTGGGACATTCTGAGGGTGTCGCGCCCTTCAACCAGGATTTCGCCGCCGGCATAAACCGCAGGTGGGCTGGGCAGCAATCGAGCCACGGATAATCCGGTTACGCTCTTGCCGGAACCACTCTCGCCCACGAGACAGAGCGTCTCTCCAGCCTCAACCGAAAGCGAAATGCCATCCAATGCCCGGACCGGGCGCCCATCCTGCAAAAAATCCAGCTGTAGATTCTTAATTTCCAGCAACACGCGCTGAGACGCCGGGTTTCCCGGGGTCTCGCACACACATTTACAGGGTTTGCATAAATTCTCCAGCTATGAGTGCGCTGCCGGATCCCGCTCGGCTACAAGAGGGCTCACGAACCGGAACCCCGCCGGCGCAGGGCATTCCAGCTGTTCTTCGAAATGCGGACCATCAGAAGGCTCCGGCGCGTTCCGCGATGCGGTGGAGCAAGGCTCTGCGGTGAGGTTCCAAAGACTTTCTTGAATTCTCGGCAGAAGTGCGATTCGTTGGCGAACTTGAGCGCGGTCGCCGTGGCTTTATTCGAATAGCCCTGGCAGATGAGTTCCCTGGCCAGCCGGCATTGTAAATCCCGCAACCAATGGCTGGGCGTGCAATGGAGGTATCTTCGAAAAAGTCGCTGAAGTTGCCGTTCGGAAATCGAGCACAGTGACGCCATCCTGGCCGGGTTAAACTCGGCTTCCCGAGCCACTTGTTCCCATTGCTCGATTGTGCGCACGCTCCCGTTCACAGTCAGTCAGGTTTCAACTATCCAAGGGTAATCAACCTCCTGAAGACCGGGCGCGGCAAACCAAAAGAATTGTCCAAAACCGAAATCGTTATCTAAAGCCGACTTTTATTATCCACAGGCGACATTGACAGCACGAGCGCCGACGCAAAGATGGCCCACGCGGACACCGGATTAGGACAAAACCAGATCTTAAGGCGCTCGTTTCGGCAGGTTATTTGTAACGGCCGCCCGACCAAGCTGAGCATTTGCCGGCTGCCTGCCCGAGGCGGGACGCGCCCTTGTTGAGTTGCCATCCAATGCGTCGGAAACGTCCATGGCCCCGTTGACTTCCCCCAGGGGTCCCCCACCGGCGCTGCCAGGAGCGGCATTCCCGGACCCTGCGCTGGAGCTCTTGGATGTGCCGAGGTCCTTGGCCTGGTTGACCAACGCGGGTATGAACTTCAGGCCGAGTCCGGCGAGCACAATGATGACAAGAGCAATGCCCGCCAATCGAACCGCGGGGTTGGTCGACTTTGGACCACGAGGTTGAATGCGCTTTTGAGTGGCTGGGGCGTTCGAGCTCGCCCTGGCAACCTGTGTAACGCCTGCCGCGAGCCTTACGCCTCCACCGGCCGAACCCGAAGCGGAAGAAACCGCCTCGGGTTCCGGAACCTTAATTCCGGTTTGGCAGGAAGGACACTGAACAGTTTGCCCGCGCCAGGCCTCGCCACATGAAATGTGCTGGCCGCACTTGGGACAAGAGAACTTCAAGTCTGGCATAGGCGCGGGACCGTTGGAATACAGGGTCCTGCGGGTTAGGGGCGCAAGTCACTCTGGCTGTTGAACCAAAATTAGCTCTAGACAAAAAACGTCTTTTTTGGTCTGCTGAGTTGGGATGAAAGACTCTTTAATTTCTGAAC